>ENA-ORSA01000066-ORSA01000066.1-human-gut-metagenome-genome-assembly--contig:-NODE-66-length-121276-cov-8.411909_pt1 | contig 121276 bp, 104 predicted proteins | sample MGYA00242179_ERZ509142 | MGnify/ENA primary metagenome ERZ509142 (study PRJEB26280, sample SAMEA2338659) | human gut metagenome | biome: human gut; feature: human-associated habitat; material: faeces... | reverse complement strand
TGGAGCTTGACGACCGCCTCGGCATCTGGAAGAGATACGGCATTGGCAATGCCGGGGGCGGCCGCTTCCTCGTAGGTCGCGACGGCAAGATACTGGCCGTCAACCCCGATGCCGCGCAGGTGGAGGCAATATTGGAAGATTGGCTGTAATGGCATGGGGGCGTTTGGTGATTTTCTCATTGACCGCGACGGAGCTATCCCGGCCGTAGATTCCACAGCCGGGGAGGTGTGGGGAGATTGAAGGAGAAGCTATGCAACAGTGTTCAACTTAGTGTTTTATGATTGATAAGTGTTTAGTGCCAATGGGGTTGGGGCTGCTTTTGGGGCTTTCACCGATGCCGTGTGCCGCACAAGATGGCGGCATTCGCTGTTGCGTTGAGGGCAGTGTGGCGGGTAACGACAGCTGTGTGCTGCTGATTATGCCCGACGGGGCTACCGACAGGACCGGGCGGTCGGACACAATACCCGTTGTGGGTGGCCGATTCTTTTATGAGTTTAGCGTTGGCGAGCCTGCTGTGTACAGCATAAGGCAGTATGCAAGCAACGGTGCGTGTAACGCTGCAGCCTGCTTTTTTGCCGTGGATGACACAATACGGGTGACGTTTCATCGCATGGCCGACGAAAGGCAACCCACGGTGAGCTGTGCGTCTCCGCTAAACCTGGAGCTGCAACGGGCTGACAGCACGCTGGAAGCAGCGCGGAGAGAGACGAGAAAGCGGTACTCCGATTCTGTAGGTTACTATGGCTCTTCAGAGTATAGGCAGTTCAGTCGCGATTGCCAGAATATGGCATACCGCTATGCCGAGAGCCATCCGACACTCGTAGGTTTGCATTTTCTTAAGTCGCTGACTATGGACCACAGGCTTGACACGGCCTTGGCAAACGGGCGCATAGAGGCTTTGTTTGCTGAGAAATACGCCACGCGATACCCTCGCCACGAAATGAGCAAGAGCATAAGGCATTGGATAGCGAGCCGCAACCTGCGCGTCGGCGGGCGGTATGTGGATTTCTATGCGCCTGACAAGGATGGAGTCTGGCATACGCTGTCGGAAGAAATAGAGGGCAGGTATGCGCTTATCGACCTGTGGGCTTCGTGGTGTGGCCCGTGCGTGGAGGCATCGCGGAGCATGATTCCCGTCTATGAAAAGTATAAAGACCGCGGATTTACCATCGTTGGAGTGGCCAGAGAGAAGAGCGTAGGGAGTTTTGTCCGTGAGTTGGGACGCGGCAAGTATCCGTGGCTTAACCTTGTTGATGTAAACGATGAGTGCGCTGTCTGGGAGCGTTATGGAAAGATTTATGTGGCCGGAGGTACATATCTCGTTGACCGCGACGGCATTATCCTGGCCGTAGATCCCACGGCCGAGGAGGTGGAGGCTATATTGCGTGAGGTACTTTAGTGATGTTTTATGAATCGGCACGCCCCGTATTTAGTTGCAATACGGGGCGTGTCGGTTGTTGCGTGGCAATCAATTTGGGGCCTGGATGTGTCATTACATCCAGTCGGCGAGGTTGGCCGAGGCTTCCACCTTGGTCTCGATGTCGTCGGGCAGGGCAGGGAAGAAGTCGATGCCAGTGATGCGTTCCACCTCGTCGACGCTGTTGACGTAGTCACCCTTGGGACGGTTGCCGGGCTGGTTCTTGTAGATGAAGCCTATGGCCTTGGGCGCGCCTTCGGTGCACAGCACAACCTTGAAGAAGGCTTCGGGCACCACCACCTTGTTCTTTCCTATTGTCTTGTGGCGGCCTTTGTACAGTATTGGGCCGCTGACAATGTAAACGGAGCCAAGCTCGTCGGCCCATCGGCGGCACTGCTGCTCAATCTCGTTCCAGTCGCCGGCGTTGAGCCCGTGGCTCTGCGGGCAGATGTTTGTGAAGAGGAACGACTCGCGCTGTGCCGCCTCGCTCCATTTGTTGTCGGCAGACGGGCACATGTGGCCGCGGTCGTAGCCCGAACGGTAGTAGTCGTTGTCTGTGGCGCGGGGCTCGTCCACCACTTCGTCTTCGGCAAAGTCGATGCCGCCGCGCTTGTATGGGCCGGATGTGTGGTTGGCGGTGAGGTGCCACGCCACCCAGTTGGGCAGCTTGGTGTCGCTGTTGTACGACGCCGTGTAGGCCGTTCGGTGCAATATCTGCTCCTTGCGGTCGGTGAGCGGTGCCGGCACCTCGATGCCTTCCGCGGCTTCCACGGCATCCGCAGTGTCGTCGGGTTGGTTCTCTGCCACGAGCTTGTCGATGGCTTTTTCGGCGTAGTCGGCCAGCGCCGTCTTCACCTCGTCGCCAACGGCCTCCTTAATCTTGTCGGTATTGACGTTGCATGCTGCCGATGCGGCGGCCAAAATGGTGGCGGCCAACAGGGCGTGGATGGTTTTTTGTTTCATCTTTTGTTGTTATTTGAGAGTCTTCGTGCAGCCCTGCTGTCAGGCCGGGGCTGTCCTGCCATCGTGGCGCGGCGCTTCCGTCCGTAGTTGGGCGCAGATGCAAAGTTACGCAAAAAAAGCGTGCCGCCAAGCTGGCAGCGTGCCAAAAGCGGCGGCAAACCACAAAAAAGAGGAGGAAAGGCTGCCTTGCGGCTGTCTTTCCTCCTCTCTATTGAGAAACCGGCTTGACTCGCCTTTCTGGCTTATGCCGGTATGTTCACTCTTCCGTAGTTGTACATTCTGAGCATGTTGTCGCAGTACTTGTTGAACACTTTGCTCGTCGTAATCTTTTTAATCATCCTTTTCATAATTCGTTACCCTTTCTTTTACTTTTTGTTATACAATCTTTTTGTGTCTCATCGGTTGGATGTAGCTTCACATCCGTTATCCTGAATCTTCGTGTTTTGACAGTGCAAAGATAGTACCTTTTGTTTGTGTGCGTACACAAAAGGGGCGTTTTTTTGCGTTGCTCCCCATGATTGTTGACGTAGGTCAAAGGTTTGACGTAGGTCAATCCTTGCGTCTGACATTGCGCAGACGCCCGTATACGTCAAACGATCGGCTGTCGGCAAGGCGCAGTGTAAGCATTAGCGAAAGCATTGATGCTGAGAACGTTATGGCGGTTATCATCATCTGGTATTTGATGGCAATGCCCGGTGCCGAGCCCCCCAGTATCTGTCCGATCATGGTTCCTGGCAGAGAAACTATGCCAAGGACTGCCATATTGGCAATGCATGGCGCAAACGATTTTTCGACAGCCTGTCGCGCAAAAGGCGTGATGGCCTCGAGGTGGGTGGCGCCATTGCCAAGCAAATAGTAATAAAGATGGTGCTCGCGCTGCAGCCCGTCGTAATAAGTGTTGAGGGCAATGACGTTTACGCTGAGCATATTGCCCATGAGTATGCCCATGATGGGCACGAAGTAGCGGGCGTCGAAAGGATGGTCAAGCCTGAGCACGAGCACAAGGAAATACAGTCCCACCACTACGGCCGTGGCCAGCAGGCCCGAGAACAGCGGCAGGGCAATGGTGCGCAGGCGCAGGCGGGTGCGCCTGGCTGCCGTAAACGTGGCCACGAGCACCATGATGAGCACCCATGCGAAGTTGACCAGCGGACTGTTCCACTCAAAGAGGTAGCGCAGGTATAGGCCAATGAGAAACAGTTGGACGACCATGCGCACCGTGGCTATGGCGGTAGACTGTATGAGCCTTGCGCCCAAGCGGTGGAAGAAATATACGGGCAGGGCCATGAGCAGCAGGCCGACGGCCATGCTGAGGTATGAAATGTCGGTTGTTTCCATGTCGGTTTTGTTTGTCTTTTATGTCTGTTTGTTCTTTGTTGTCAATGGGGGATGGGTTGCTTTTGGTTGGCAGGAGTGGCAACCGATGTGGGCGAAGGGCATCGGCAGCACCCGTGGCTGGCTATGCGCCACGGCATCAAGCCACAGCCGATGAGCCTAAAGCGGCGCTGCAGGGCTGCTGTCATGGCAATGTGGCGCTTACGGATATGCATTTGTCGCAACCCTGGGCAAAGTCGGCGTCGTGGCTGACGGCCACGATGGAGCAGCCGCGGGCGGCAAGCGTCTTCAGGTAGTCGAGCACAAGGGCCGAGGTGTGGGCGTCGAGGGCCGACGTAGGTTCGTCGACAAGCAATATCGACTTGCCTAAAAGACCGCTTGCCGACAGCACTGCGCGCTGCCGCTCGCCACCGCTGAGCTCGGCCACCTTTTTGTCGTAGAGTGCCGGTTGCAGCTCCAGTTTGCGCCATTCGGCCATGAGCAAGTCTTTTGAGAAAGCCTTGCCGCGGTTTACCTTCAGCGTGAATGGCAGGCGCATCATGTCGCTCACCCACTCAGAGGGCAAGGTGAGTTCTTGAGGTATATATGATATGTGCTTGCGGAACTCCTCGGCCGACGACGGCGTAAGCAGTTCTCCGTCTATGCTGATGTGCCCTTCGTCGAGCGGATGGAAGCCAAGGATGGCTCGCAGAAGCGTTGTCTTGCCGCTACCGGAGCTTCCCGTCAGGCAAACGGTCTGCCCGTCGGGCACTGTAAACGATAGACCGGCAAAGAGTTGCCTGCCTCCGATGGTTATGGATGCGTTTTTGATCTCAAGCATTGTTGGGTTCTGTTTTTGCTGTTTGTCGGACGCGCTTTGCTGTCGGCGTGGCCAGAGCAGGCGTTTGTCCGGTTATGTTCTGTCGTATGCAAAGGTACTGAAAAATAATCAATGGATGGCATGTAGTGTTCCGTTTTTGCAAAAGCGAAGCTGGTTGCCGGCATTGACGTAGGCGCAACGGGTTTTCCGGCAATGGATTGTTGGGCTGACACAAGAGGGTGGCGCTAATTCTGCTTGGAGATTCTGGGCGCAATCCGCCTTTCACGAACGCCATTGTTGCGGGTGTGTTACAGGTACACTTTATAAATGATTGTATTACAGCAGTTTAGTGTTTGGGCGTGTTTTATATATTCCGGATTCATTCTTTGGCTGCAATTTCAGGTGTAGTCATGGGGCATTATTCCTCGATTGTTACACGGTTTTGAGCCGGAAAACATCTGAGGTTGGCCCCTTGCAGAACTTTCGGTGGGCATGGCGGTGGTATGGCACGTGGCGACTGCTTAAATGCTTGGGCAGCATTGCTTGCATCGGTGTGGCTCAGCCATGCTTCTGTTGTGTTGTCATTGCGTTGCAACATGGCCGGTGGTGCTGTTGCTTTACGGCCGGATGGGGTGGCGGTGGCGAGCCCGTAGGATGGCAAGGCATGGCATGGCAATGTGGGATTGCTATGATATTATGTCATAAATTTTTAAAATCAGGAATGTCATTAAGGAATAAGTATTTTTTACCTTCATAATCCATCTTGCAGCAATAGTGCTGAAGGCCGTTGCTCATCACCAGGTAGTCTACCTTGAGCAGCATGTTGTAAGCTGCTATCTGGTTGAATACGTCCTGCGTGATGCTCACCGTGGGTGCTTTGTATTCCATGATCATCCGTGGATGCAGGGCCGTATCATAAAGCACGCTGTCGCACCTGAGCTTTTTTGCACCCACCGATAGCTCCACTTCGTTGGCCATGTAAGCAAGCGGATAGCCTTTGTGCTCGCATAGAAAATGCACGAAGTGTTGGCGGACCCATTCCTCAGGGGTCAATGCCACGTATTTTCTGCGGAGTACGTCGTAGACTTGTTGCTTGCCGGCGGTGGGCTTGAGTATTATCTTGAATGGTGGCAGATTGAGCTTATACATTATATATATATGTGTGATGTCGTTAGAATAAAATCATATTCGCATTTCGGTTAACCGATATTTTGCTGTATCTTTGCATACCGCAATCTTTCGCTGATGCCATTGGCATACTCGGATTGAGCATGAGGAGTATGGCGGGCCTTATGCGATAGGATTTGCAAAATTAATAAATAATGCAATAAATAAAGAATGGCTGACAACAAAAACGTGACATACGACAGCATTGTGAGGGACTTGCGCGCCAGGAAGTTTGCACCTGTGTATTATCTGATGGGCGACGAACCTTATTATATAGACAAGATAACAGACTATATCGCTGATAACGTATTGCCCGCTGAAGAACGCGACTTCAACCAGACGGTGCTTTTCGGGTCTGATGTTTCGGCTGCCCAAATCGTGGACGTGGCCAGAAGCTATCCTATGATGTCTGATTTGAAAGTGGTCATTGTGAAGGAAGCCCAAAACCTGCGCAATACTGAAGCACTGGAGTTCTATATGCAAAAACCACAAAAGTCGACTATACTTGTGATGTGCCATAAGAACGGAACAATTGACCGGCGGAAGAAGTTGGCTGCCTTGGTCGAGAATGTTGGGGTGCTTTTTGAAAGCAAAAAACTGCGTGAACGAGAACTGCCCACATTCATCGAAAAATATCTCAAGGGCAAGGGGGCAAGCATAGACCCCAAATCGCAACAGATAATTGCCGACTCGGTTGGAGCCGACCTCAACAGGTTGGTGGGCGAACTTGATAAACTGCTCATTGCTTTGCCCGAAGAAGACCGTAGGGTAACGCCGCTAATCGTTGAGCAGCAGATAGGGGTGAGCAAAGATTTTAACGCCTTTGAACTTCGTGATGCTGTGGTGAACAAGAATGTGTTCAAGGCAAATCAGATAGTGAAATATTTTGACGAAAACCCTAAGGCCGGCAATATCTATAGCTTTCTCCCAATGCTCTTCAACTATTTCCAGAATCTGTTGATTGCTTATTATTGCCCGCAGAAAGGCAATCCAGAGGCCCTCGCAAAGTGGTTGGAGCTGCGCTCACAATGGGCGGCAAAAGATTACATGACCGGAATGAGAAATTTCAAGGGAGTGAAAGTCTTGCAGATAATTTCTAAAATTAGAGAGATTGACGCCAAAAGTAAGGGGCTTGACAACCCGAATACACCGCAGGGAGAGCTCATGAAAGAGTTAATTTTCTTTATATTGCACTGAAAATAGCGGGTATTTTGCTACTTTTTTATCTAGAATAAGCGTTCCACAGGAACGCTTTTTTAGGCTCCAAATATCGGGATTTCAGCGATTTACGTGGTAATTACCCCCTCTGAAAATCGCGTATTTTGGATTTTCCGACCGCTTGCTCGGAATTTTTCAAAAACAGCAGAATCTTGTTTCTATGACTGATACAAATTCGGTATTAACATAGCTTTATGTTTGCTTTTGTGAAATATGCAAATGTAAAGTCATGTGTAATATTGATTTTGTAAACCGATATTTAGTTATCAACAACAAATTAGCATGTTATTTACAAATTGATTGCATTACGTTTGTGAATCAAAACAGCATGGTTTGAAATGCTAAATCATATAAATACACGACAATAATATCACTATAATAACTTGAAAGCCATGATTTTATATCTAAAATTTAATCTATTTTATATGGTTTTTGCTCAAATAGGCGATGTTTACCCTTATATTCTGTGTTTGGGCATGTATCTTTTGTGTAAATATCTCTTTTAAAGCCAGTTGATTGAGATAATTGCATTAATAAAAGGTTTTGGCACAATTCAAATACTGCAATTTAGATTTGTTGTTGTAAATCACTAATAGGGCCGCTTTATGTGTTTGATGTTCTAAAGTTAGAAATGTAAACACTAAATTTAAAACATAAAAATCTTAGTTTATGAGTTGCATAATTCGATAAAATGTTTTACCTTTGTAAACGCAACAGAAAACGGGGTTTTACCCTTCAATAATGCGTATAAACAGGTATGAAAGATAGGATAAAGCAGATAATGGAATCCAAACACATGACCCAGCAAGTGTTTGCCCAGTTCATAGATATGTCTCCGGCATCGTTGAGTAGCATATTCAATGGACGTACAAAGCCTACGTTAAATATCGTGGAAGCCATCAAAAGGAAAATTCCTGACATCAATACAAACTGGCTTTTGTTTGGTATCGGTGACATGTACGAGCACCTGTCTGATGACAGGGGAACTGATGACACAGGTGAACGCCCTTCATCTGAAGCATTGGCCTTGGATTTTGGGGATAGTGATTTTCATTCCCCTACCCAACAGTCGGAGCACGACAGAAATCTATTCTCAGGGCAGCAACATAACAATGGTGTGCAGAATACACGCCCGGAGATAATCAGAGAGGAGATAAAATATGTTGACAAGCCACAAAGGAAGGTGGTTGAGATACGCGTATATTATGATGATTTGACCTACGAGACTTTTGTGCCGGCAAAAAAGTAAGCCTTGTTTGTAGTTCCTTATGTTTGTAGCTCTATTGGTATGGTTATGCCATGTCGTGGGTGTTGATGGTTTTTCATTTTGTGATATGGTAATCTTGCTGATACTTTAGGGGCAAAACTTCTGTAATACGACGATTCTAAAGCTGATGGGCAGGCTACTTGATTCAAGGTATTATTGTTTTGACGTCAAGCTGCCGGCTAAGGTACGAGGGGAGCGGGGATGTGGTAATTTCCATTGTTTATGGCATAGTGTGAACGATAGTTGTACTTTTTTGATATTCGCATCTAGCTTTAGTAATTTGTTGTTTCCTTGAATTCGGAATGTTGGCATGTTTTTTCAATCATCAAATACACGCTATATGATAATACAGGTTTGCGAGAATTGGTGTCATACGGAGACAAGACATGGTGTCAGTATTAGCAAACTTTATGGATGATGATTGTCGCCGACGTGCTTACAAAGTACATTACCGAAACGCCAGGTTGACCGTTACATACAGTTGCCACCTTTGTGTTTTTTATCGTTGTTCTTATTTTCATTTTCCTATTCAATGCGCTTTTATATTTGTTAAATGCAGATTAGTTAAGATATGCATGCCATTTCGTAACGTTAAACTTTCGTGAACATGTTTCTGTTAATGGAAAACGAAGTTGCAAACAGCGACATTCCAACTATATTTCCAATAACAGCCATGGACACTTACAATGTGAGTGCACCGCATGCGAGTGAACCCTTCTGTTTGCTTTTCATTTTCATGATTTTGTCATTCGAATATGTTGGTTGAACTGAGCCTTTGTTTTTGCGTATAAATCGAGGTTAGTGTCTATGAGTCCAACCACATTTCGCCGAATGGCGGGTTTGCGTTATGATGCTCATGTGGTTGACTAAAGTGTTTGGATTAGGTGGTTGTTATGGGGATTATATTGCCACAGGCTAAAAAGGCAATTATATTTGCAGTCATATTACCACCTTAATTATTCAATATTTGTAATTAAAATATCAAATATGATTGTATATTTGTATTGAAGATATGTCATTATATTTTCTTTAAGGTTCTATATCTGAATGTGCAATAATGGTGATTTGCAGTTTATGAAGGCTTTTGCTACTAATCATTAATGTGGCATAACGTCTTTCACTTATTTATGAAAGGAGGTGTTATGCATCCTTGAGATAAGTTCACTTATTATCCGTATAAGATGCAATTAATAGGAAATAATTTCATGTTGGTATAAATATATGGCTAATGTTGGAATTCTGTTTTTGTATGCAAGTCATTTGTTTTGTTTATAACTAAACTAAATCCAAAAGACGATATATTTCAAAATATATAAATATTTTCTTGCATATTAAATAATATAATCATATTTTATAGGCAATTTGAATATTGCGTTGTGAGAATGAACAGATATACATCTATTATTGTGCAAACCGAGAGCAATGTCAAGCTTGCTTACATATTGCCGCTGCGCAACCGGAAATCACGGCTCGATGCATTGATCTCTCGGAGGGAGGCCTTGTTGCCAAGTTCTCGCAATATGCAAGTTCTGGGGTGCAAACCAATTCGCACGCACACCATATCAGTCAACATTAGAAACGCAAATGGCAGAGGTGTACCTTTTAATGCATTTACTCATTGTGGCTTTGAAAATACAATAGGCGTTATTAAAGAAACATCTCATCATTTATCTCCCATTAATGCCTATAGTTTTTTTATAGGCATCTCCATATTAAGATTATATAAATATTTCTATGATGAATATGGTGAAAGCTATGGTAGGGCCTTTTTTCGATAATAGGAAAGCTGATATTGAGAACAATGTTGAAAAAGATGCATACTTAGAATCGAAGGTTTTAAATAGGATTTTAATAGAATGTGAAAATTCGATATTAAGGGTGGATGTCAATAACTTGTTGAATGAGATGGTAGCATATGTTGATACCCATAGATTAAACCGTGAAGAGGCCCCATTGTCCTACTCCGCATGACTGTAGTAAAATGAACATTATGACTATTACAAAGACCATTTTGGATGTTCAACCTGCATCACCAAATTTGATAATGATACTGAATTATCTTACTGAGGGAACAAACCGTGAGAAGGTTGTCAACGGTCACCGATACCTTTACGATGCCAAAGTTTCGGGTAATCGAGTGCAAAGCCAAGATTGCTTATGCTTTTCCGAGGCGTGGCCGACAACCATCTATGATAACTCCGAGTTCTTCGGGGGCGTGACCAACACCGCCAAGTTCTCCCTCTATGTCAGCCCCTACCTTGTGGCTAGTCAGGGTGGCAAGTACACCAAGCACATCTACATCGGAAGCCAACGTATCGTCAGCAAATTAGGCGACCTTGCCAGCTATGGTGCCGACCTAAGGCGCATACCATACGCAGGAACTGAAGCGGATGGTGTCAGCGTAGACTATCAGACGAAGTATAACCGCCAGCAACAAGCCATCAAGGACAACTATGCCGACTTCGGTGTGCCTTACAATGGTGAGGACAACAACGACTATGTAAACGGTGAAGGCTTCTGCTGTAATGATGATTCACCGGAAGCTGCAAGGGCGAAGATGTTGAAAACACGAGCTGTTTCCAATAATTTCCACAATACCGAAGAATATGAGCGGATGCAGTTCTACTACCATCCCGATCACTTGGGCAGCTCCAGCTATATCACCAATCTTGACGGTGAGGTGGTACAGCACATTGAGTATGTTCCATTTGGAGAAGTGTTCATAGAAGAGCGCAACAATACGTGGAACACGCCTTATCTCTTCAATGCCAAGGAGTATGATGAGGAAACCGGTATGTACTACTATGGTGCGAGATACTATGAACCAAGGATTAGTCTTTGGATGAGCGTAGATCCGTTAGCAGAAAAATATCACGATTTATCGCCATACAATTATACCGCAAATAATCCAATCAGGTATATAGATCCAGATGGTAAATATATTCTGTTTATTAATGGTTTAAGACTTTGGCATGCAAGCATGGATCAGAAGAGCTTTTATGGTGGTTTTAAAATTCACCCTACAGATGTTTATCATTATTGGTCTACAGATAAGAATTCATTTGGTCGAAAAGTAGATTTGGTAGCCTTTTACAAAAAGGCTTATAAAGATGATGATGTGGGATTTACAAGTGGTTCTTCATATTGGAACTCAAGTGCACAAGATAGGGTGAATGAAGGTTATAAAAAGGCAGAGTTGTTCCATAAGATGGTTACGGAAGGAAAAATAAAACTTTCAAAAAATGAAACAATTAAAGTGATTTCTCATAGTCAAGGTGGAGCACATGCTGCTGGATTTGCAGAAAAGTTAATGTCCTATAAGGACAAAGAAGGAAACCCTCTATATCATATTGAAATCATGGAATATATAACCCCACATCAACCTATGGATTTCTCTCATCCTAAAGGACCTTGTGGAATTCAATATAGCCATCCAAATGACGCAGTAGCATCAGATTCACCTTGGTGGATGCCAAATGGCGGAACTGCCTATGGAAAGATAAATAATATAAACTACTTCTATGGAGGTGATATTATCGGGGGCGAAGGACAAATAGAAAATACAGGTGCAACTGGTAATATGGGTGGACATAAGGTTACTGATAATGATGAGTTTATACGGTAATGAGTAACAATATATCCTTCTTGTTCAGAATAATGAACAAGAAGGATATATCTAAAATGAACGCAATGAAACTATATATAAAGATTTTTGTTTATATTGTAATTATTAACTTTATTCTATTTGTCCTCTTAATATTTTTTTCTATGAGCGATGAGGGTGGAAATTTAGTTGCTACTTTATGCTATAAAATTTTAAGATATATATGCAGTTTCCCTCTGATAATGTTCAATAGAGATTGGCCCTACTATTTAGATGATAAATCGCTTCCGAACGATTTTGCATTCTTAGTTATATTTAATATAATGTTACAGGAGATTTGTATTATTTTATTTCTCTATATGATAAATAAAATAAGAAATAGATGATCTCTATACATATGATTAGTCAGCGGGTGAGGTACAGCTACGGTATGGCATTGGAACGTCGTGATTTGAATAACTTCTATTATGAAACCGACATTGACAACCTTGGTCGTATCAAGGCGGTAAGAGGTCCGAACGAACTGGCAGCAGGAATACCTTATGTGATTTCTTTCGACTATCATCCGATTGCCGAATTTACCGACAAAGGTATCAGCGCACCGGCCTATGCCGTAACCAAGCACTATGACGTGCAGCATCCGAGTGACGATATGGAAACCGTGACCCTTGTAGACGGCTTCGGCAGACCTGTTCAGGTGAAGAAAGACGGTGTCGTGACCACCGCATCCAAGGGCGGCTCATCAAGGGATGAGAATGTGATGATTGTCGGCGGACGTAATGTCTATGATGCCTTCGGTCGTGTGTCCAAGACATATTATCCGACAACGGAAGCCGTGGGCAGCAGATCCGTATTCAACCGCACCCGCCCACCGTTACCGTCTATGACGTGCTCAACCGTGCAATGAAAGTCACTCTGCCCGATGGCAGCGAAACCCATACCGAGTACAGAGAGAGGATAAGAATAGAAAACAAAATAGAAGGTAATGGCTATGAAGAAAGTGACTCTTTTTGTCATGATTATTCTGGTTTTGATTGCTCTGACATTGTACTGTGGGTGTATTGGTACACCCACAGTACAAAATAATGCGACCACTCAATCAATGCCGGTTGACACTCTACAATATAATAAAGATAAACTGCATGTTGCTGATTGCATTTATAATAACGTTGAATGGTATCGACTCTCCTGTATAAAAGGTGAAGAATTTTACGATCCAGTAAATTTCTACGCGCTATATTCGCGTAGATTCGATGTCAAGTCTTAGAGTTTTAAGTGCAATCAATATTCAAGCAGGAAGTATTTAACTGTGATGGTTGATACTATTTTGTACGATGAAGCCGGATGTAAATGTTTTGCGCTTGTGGTAATTAAAGATAGTAGAAGATTCAAATATGATGCAAAAGCCTTTATAGGATATCGGGAATATTTAGCGGATACGTTAAATATCTATCCATGTATAAATTTTCGGGTTACAGGTTTTGAAAACTACTCAAACGCCATAGCCGTACTAAAAGATTATTATTTCAATAAACAGAAGGGTAGTAGTTTGGGTATTGGTGTATACGAAGGTAAAGTTTTCAATCAGAATATTGGTGATAAGGACTTTTTTTCTAACTCTCTGTTTTTCCAAAGGTACGACAAACATACATATAACTTTCAGACGTATTACAGCTTAGGGAAAATCTATAGATATGATTATAGTTATTATTAGTTTTTCTAAAGCGGTACTGCATGACCTTTTTGTGTACTATATGTTGATACTCTATGTAGCCATAAGTAAATGCAAGGCAAAAGAAAGGAAGTATCCACGATACAGGATAATTCCTAAATTAGTGGGGAGTAACCAAGTTGTCTGCCTCTTATGGAACATATAACACTATTTGCACCACCTTTATAATTCCTCAAAAATGCGGAATTCTGCTACAGGGGGGAGGGTAAATTGTAGCTGTTATTATTATTTGAACTTACAGATATTAGACAAGGCAGATAAAGATAAGATTATTCAAATTAATATATGGTGGAATGAATATGTTAAAGACAAAAAACAAAATAAGTAATGCTATACAATATATAATTGTTTGCATGATAATGGCAGGATGCACAGATAACTCCATTTCTTTTGACTTTAACAGAAATGCGGTATATACACAAGAAGGGAATGGTATATACAATTTGTTTGTAGAAGAAGAAGGATTAAATCTCATGGCATATAGTGTGGAATGGAGAGAAGGTTCAGAAGCAGCTAATGTATTCTATTTCAATCGACATAATCCATCTTACAAAGTTGTTAAGAGGAATACCCCAGAAATACCAATGATAAAGCTCAAACCTTTAACAACATACACAATAGAAAACCACTCAAATGGAGATATAAATCCCGGTGTTGTGTTTTTCAAAACCGATTCGTTAGGAAGACCATTGGTTAACACATACAAAGAATTGAATAGAGCCGATGAATATTCTTTGCATTGGAAGGAAATGAACGGCAATTAGAGTGGGGTAATACTCCAAATCAGGAGTTGAGTTTCTATGTTCTCATTACGGTTCAACGGAATCCGCTAAAAGTAGGAAGAATCGTATGAATATAGAGGAACAAGAGTCGGTTTTTGGGGGGACTGCTCTTGTTCCTTCTATGTAGTCTCACAGTTGGTTGGTGTTCAAAATATGTAACAAGGAAAATGTTACTATGATAAGATAATCTTTACGGCAATGGCTGTTCTATTGTCTTAATAACAGTCCTGCCCTCCTTATCAAGGAAATACCATCGCAGTGCATGAAACGGTTGTTCTTGATGTGTAACACCCCGATAGGTAATATGTAGTTTCCATCCGGAGAAGTCGGCTTTAGGAATATTGGAGAACAATGCCGACCTCCATTCGGTATTTATTCTCATCTGCCGTTTAATTTTGAATAGCTACTTAATGGAGCCCCCATGTGTGTATCATTACGTGATGCAGCAAAGAGGGTGCGCCCGATTGAGCGCACACTCTTGCATTTTGTACTGATATTAATCATTCTTATTCCTGCAAATGAGAGCAAAGCGGTTTTGTTTGGTTATGCATCATTTGTCATGACAGGTGTTGGCGGTTGACTTTGCCTTGCCGTTGAATGCGCCTTTTGCGGTTTTATCCGTATGTCTCAATCAGGAATTTCACCAGCTTCGGGTCTCCGAAATCAACCGTTCCCGTATCGTGGCGGTTTAGTGCCGCAATGCTTTTCATTTCCTCGTCGGTCAGCGAAAAGTCAAATATGTCAATGTTCTGCCGCATACGCTCTATGTGCGTGCTCTTGGGTATGGCTATGATGCCACGCTGCATGAGCCATCGCAGTGCCACCTGTGCGGCGGTCTTGCCGTAGCCTTTGCCAATAGAGGCGAGCAGCTCACTGTTTACCACGCCTTCGGCACCCTCTCCGCCGAGCGGCCCCCATGCCATCATTTTGGTGTTGTGTTCGGCGAGCAGCGGCTCGATGCCTTGTTGCTGTACGAGCGGATTGCATTGCAACTGGTTCACCATAGGCTTGATGTCGGCATAGTGGGCGAAGTCGTAGAAGCGCCCCGCCTGGAAGTTGCTCACGCCGATGGCACGCACCTTGCCCGCACGGTAGGCTTTCTCCATGGCCCGCCACGAGCCGAACACGTCGCCGTAAGCCTGATGGATGAGCAGCAGGTCGATGTAGTCGGTCTGCAGCTTGCGCAGGCTCTCGTCTATGCTTGCCGCCGCTTTCTCCTCGCCGGCATTTGAAATCCATACTTTTGTCACCAGGAAAATGTCCTGCCGGGAAATTCCGCTCTTGCTTATGGCGTTGCCCACTCCTTCTTCGTTGAAATACGCCTGTGCCGTGTCAATCAGGCGGTAGCCCACGTTCAGGGCGTCGCCTACGCACCGTTCACATTCATCCGGGGCCACCTTGAACACTCCGTAGCCCAATAACGGCATTTCCACGCCGTTGCTAAGTTTGATTGTCTGCATTTTGTTGTTTTGTTGTTTGGTTCATTGAAACTTTTTGCCGGAATGCCATGCCTGGCCCACGCTGTCGCCCACGGCACGGTATATTAGCGCCGACGAGTCGAAAATGATTGGCCGGAGCTTGGCCAAGTCCACCTTGCCGTCGGCATTGAGAATGCTCTCGTCGGCGCTCCAGTTCACCACCTCGCCGACCACGCGTGCGCCGCCATCGGCATTTTCGTCAATTTCAACCGCATGGCACTCCAGCGTGAGCTTGTATTCGTTGACGATTGGTGCATCCACATTGGGGCTGGGGGTCACGGTAAAGCCGGCTCGCTTCACTTTGTCGGGAACCTTGTTGCCGCTCACCAGTCCGAAATAGTCGGATTCGGCCATGTCGTCCTCGGTGGCAAAGCTCACCGTGAAGGCTTTCTTCCGCTTTATGTTCTCGGTGGTCTTGTGCGCTCCCAACTCAAAAGTGATTTTGTTGTAATCGCACTGTCCGCCCCATGCGGCCATCATCACGTCGGGCACTTGGTCCTCGTCGTAAGTGGCTATCATGATGCAGGGCTGCGGTGTCATTACCGGGTGCTGCGCTCCGAAATTGCGGCGCCCGGCCACTTCTTTTACATTTTCTTTTCCGTTCATGTCTATACTTGTGTTGTTTGGTTTGTTGTTTTCGTTGCATGCCATCACAACCGACTGCAAGGCTGCCGCCATCATCATAGATTTTCTCATATTTCACTTTTGTTGTAAGTTTTCATTATAATGGGTATTTGCATTCTTTTTGTTGAATGTCTGCAAACGTCAGCAGGTTCATTGTCTGTCGGCAACCGCCTGCTGTGCCGTTGACATTTCATGTTAATGGCAACGGCAGGGCTTGGCCAGCTTAATTGTCTTATACTCAGCGCGTTGTAAAACGGGCCGTTCGGGTTTCTCAATCGGCGCGTTTGGGCCTGCAAAACGGGCCATGTTGCAAAGCAATACAGGCCGTTTGGCCATGCTATGCCGCCCTTGCTGTAAAACGGCATGGCGTAGGCCGCTTTTGGGTTGCATATTTGCAAGCATGTGAATGGTGCAGTCATCAATCTTCACATCAGTTGTTTGTTTGTGCTTCCCAAAAGCCTACGGCGTCTGCCAGCCATCCTTCGGCCACCGTACCGGCGCCCAGTCCGAAGCCGTGAGGAAGCCCCTCGTAGGCATGGAATTCTGTCGGAATGCCGAGCTCGGCAAGCCGTTGCAGCCTGTTTTGCATGGTGCGCCACGGGGCTATGCCGTCGTTGGTGCCTACACAGGCGTATGTGGGGGCGTCTTGCCGGCTTACTGAGCCATACCCCGTATACTGCATGACCACGGCCGATGCTTGCGGTATGTCGTTGCGTCCCGTCAGTTGGCGCAGGCCGTCGGCGTTGCCGAGTGTAGCCGCCATGCGTGCCCCCGCCGAACCGCCCCAGAGCGAATAGCCCGAGGCCCTCACTCCAAGTGCGTCGGCATTGTCGTGGATATAAGTGATGGCTCGTGCAAGGTCTTCGTAGGTATGGTCTGGGCGGTAGATGAGCGCAAAGGCGTTGTATCCGAGTTTGGAAAGTTCGAGGGCATGGGGAAAAGCTGTCGTGCATGGCCCCGACGTAAGCGAATGCTCCGCCGGCGTTGCATACGGCGAAGGGGGCGCCATGATTCCCTCTGAAGAAAAACAGGCCTGTGTTGCGTTTCTGCGGGTCGGCCTGTTTTTCGGCCTCTGTGTAGATGTCAATAAATACGCTGTCGGCGTGCGACTTGAGGTAATTGCATATCTCGACTGTCTTGTCCGGGTCGATGTAGTTGTACCAGGCCATACGCAACTGCCCAAGGGTTTCGCCGCTCCAATACCCATCGTCCACGGGGAAAACCAGCCGGCCCCAACCGCCGAAAGCCGGGTCGTCCATCACGTCGCTTATGCGGCTTGTGCTGGTAAACGCCAGCCCGGTTTCTGCCGGGAAGAAGAAAGGAAGGGCGTTGTAAACAAACTCGACCACGGAATTATAGTCGTGCAGCCCTCCCTCCCTCTGATGGTAAGAGAAATTGTGCGGTGTGAACACGTCGGTAAGCTGCATGCAGGCCATGGCCTGGTTGTGGGTCTGGTAGAATCGCGCGTCACGCGTTCCCACGGCGTGCCATACATGGAAGCCGTTGTCTGTGCCGAAGGGTGAAGACCGTACGACAGTGGCAAGGAAACGCGCCGTCTGTTCGGGTGCCGTCTGCCCGCCGAAAGTCGCCACGTGCCAACTGTCGCCGCTCATGGGCAGGAAGAAGCGTTGCAGGTCGAAGCAATGTTCAAATACATACCACGTCGTGACGCTGCCCAACGAGAATCCGCCGAAAGCCCGGTGGTCGCGCGATGCCACGATGCCGGCCCTGTCGGTTGTTTCGGCGAATGTGGCAAACCGGCTTTCGACGGCCGGAATCAGGTCGTTCTCATATTCATTGTGGAACACGGCAATTTCCTCGCACGACTCGCCCCAGCCTTTCGCCTGGTTGTCTTTGTCCCATGTTGGTGAAACGACTATCACCGGTTGGCAGTCGCCCTGCTGTATCATCCAGTCAAGTATGTTCTTCTGTGCTCCGCCCAAAGCCCCGAATGTGTCTTCGGCCGTGCCTGTCCAGCCGTGCATCAGGTAGACCACATTGTACTGCCGGCTTTCGTCATAGCCGTAAGGCAGGTAGACATAGGCCGGTTTCCTGGTGGCAGGACGGTCGTCACGGGTGTAGTCTTTCGATTCATACTCTATTCTCACAACCTGTCCCTGTTGGGTTGTCTCCGACAGGTATTGGCCGGGAACGGCCCTGGTCATGTCAATTCTGAAACTGTCGTTTGCAGATGTTGCGTTCCCATCTCCATCGGTCTGCATCACGGTCTTGTCCGTGCAGCCGCATAGCGCTGTGGTCATGGCGGCCATCATGAAAGCAATGCTGGTCATTATCTTCATCATTCCATGTAATTATACGGTTGCAAATTTCGACAAAATTCTTGTGGTGCATGTTACAATAAATGCCGCCATTGCCTACAATTTTACGGATAGTTCGCCTCATACGCTTAGCCGTGCCATATAAACAGGCTGCCGTTTCACTGCTTATAAAGTTGGCGGCATGGGCGTGCCGCATGCGTTTTGAGGTTGCGGAACGCCTGTGTTAATCGGCTTTTCTGTCAAAGTGAATGCAAGCAAACGCCATGCCTGCCTGCCAGCCATCTGTAGTTATCATTGCCTACACGCCATTAAAGCTTGCTCAGCCATTCGTTTATGCTTTCCTTCGCACGGGCCCGCTCATTCTGTGCCGTGGCTCCTTTCAGTGCAATCCCCTTCAGTAGGGCCGCCCCTTGGCATGCGGTTTCCAGTTTGTGTTCTGTTCCCGACAGCCCGCTGCCTTCATGTGTGCAGAAAGGCATTACGGTCTTGCCTTGCCAGCAGTGTTTTTCTATGAATGTATATACGGGCATCGGCATGTCGCCCCACCAGTTGGGATACCCTAAGAAGATGGTGTCGTAATCCTCGACTGCGGCATCGCCCTTGATTGCCGGGCGCGCCTTGGCGGCCAATTCCAGCTTGGCCACCTCCGTGCATTGCGCGTAGGCTTCTGGATAAGGCGTTTCGGGGGTTATCTGGAAGATGTCTCCGCCTGTTTCGTCGACTATCATGTCGGCAATGATGCGGGTGTTTCCCTCGGCTATGTTTCCCACTGCGTAATTCTCGCCTGCGCGTGAGAAGAATGCCACAAGTGTTTTCTTTGCTTTCATGTTATGTTCCATTGTTCTGTTGGTTTGTTTGTTTGCTGTCGATGCCAATGCGGAAAACAGCAGGGAGATGATGGGTATGACCGTATGTCACGTCCTTGTACATTATTATATCACGGCCGGTTTGGGCTGCAAAACCATCTGCTGCGTGGCCCAACCATACTCCCCCCGGTTGTTATGTCCGATACGGTTGCAAAGTTAATCCGATTTCGGCAAACTGTCGTTATACAAAACACGGACACGATTAACATATCCACAGATTCTTTTTCCGGTAGCAATCATACTGTCATGCAAATGGTGCAAAGTGCTCATACGCATTACAATAACACGTGGCTTGTCCAATGCTGCCAGCAAAAGCCGATAATGACATTTACCATTGTGGCGGCATTCATTATGGCAATGTGGAAGAAACGTATGATGAATATGTCGCTCTGGCGGCCTGATTAAGAAAGAGACAGGCAGTACTGCGTTGGGATGCATACAACAAAAGACAAGCGGCGTGGCATAAGAACGGTTGCCCATACCCTGCAATACTTCCGGCATGTTATACTACAATCTGGCTTCCCATTAGCCGCAACATTTCACAAGTGGGTGCATCAAGGTTGCAGGCATGGCGCCTAATGGGCACGGGGGACATTTGTAAAACGAACGTCAGCCCCTGTACTCCGTCGGACTTACGCCCAGATGTTGCTGAACATAACGGCTGAAATAGGCAGGCGAAGAGAACCCAAACATGTCGGAGATGCGCACGAAAGTAAGTGACTTGTCGCGCAACAGGCGTGAAATGTCGAGCACTGTGTAGCGGTTTATCCAGTAGTTGGCCGGATAGCCGCTAACCTTACGGGAAACTTCAGACAGGTATTTGGGCGTTACGCATAGCTTGTCGGCAAACCATTTCACTTCACGGTGTTCGCGGTAGGTTCCATTCTCAAGCATATTGAGGAACCGGCTCATTATCGCTGCGCTTTGCAGCGGTATGTTGTCAACTCCGTAAAGATGTGAGTGGAAATCGAAAAAGTCGATGATAAGCAGTTGCACAGAGGCTATAAGCAGGTCGCGACGGAAATGGTGGTCGGTCTGAGCAAGCCTTTCTTCCACCATTTCGAAGTCTTTGCGGCACAGTTCAAGCTGCCCTGCGTCCAGTTTCATTACTGGGTCGAGGAACAGGGCCAGCTGTCCTTTCATGCCATAGTTGCTCAGTGGCGTGGAGAGCTCAATGAACTCGGAGGCTACATATATCACTTTCACCCTGAAATCTTCCGCCGGGCGTATGCGTTCAACCAGCTTTCCCTTGCGTACAATCATCAGGTTGCCCGCCTGTAGCTGTCGTTCCTCACCGTTGTATTTCAGCTTGCAACTGCCAGCCAGGCAAAGTGCATGGGCCAGGAAATTGCCATAAGCATCAGTGCCAAGTCCATCAAGGCTGTCCTTTATTATGATGTTATCGGTTTCTGCCATGTTTCCAACACTTTCATTTCTTTTGCAAAGATACATATTTCGGGCCGACAACCATTGTAAGGCCGGCTAAAAACGTGTGCATTCTTGCCCGTTGCAGGCAAAAACGGAAATAAGTGCATGGCTTACCGCAATCCTTGTAAAGCGGCTTTTCACCGGCCATTGTAATTTTGCAACGTCATAACAAACAAACTGAATATGGACTACAGAACATTAGGACAGAGCGGACTGAGAGTGTCCGCCATAGGCTTGGGGTGCATGGGCATGAGCCATGCCTACGGTGCACCGGCAGATCGGCGCGACATGACCGAGCTGCTTGCCGATGCGGTGGATATGGGTTACACGTTTTTTGATACGGCAGAATCGTATGGAACGGTCGACAATCCACATGATAATGAGGAGTTGTTGGGTGAGGCCCTGAAGCCTTTTCGTGACAAAATCGTCATAGCTACCAAATTCGGCATCACGTTTGAGAATTTGGCTGCGCCCGGTGTACACGCTGTTGTCACCGATTCGCGCCCGGAGGTGATACGCCGTTCGGTTGAAGGGTCGCTGCGACGGCTGCAGACCGACCATATAGACCTGTACTACCAGCACCGTACAGACCCGCGGGTAGAGCCCGAGACGGTTGCGTCTGTCATGGCCGAACTGATCAAGGAAGGCAAGGTTCTGCATTGGGGCCTTTCGGAAGCAAGCGTTGAATACCTGCGCCGGGCACACAGCGTATGCCCAGTGACAGCTGTACAAAACCGCTATTCGATGATGGCACGGTGGAACGAGGCTCTTTTCCCTGTGCTCCAAGAGCTTGGCATAGGTTTCGTTGCATTCTCTCCGCTTGCCAACGGCTTGCTTTCGAGGTGCTATACGGCAACCGACCATTTCGATGTGGCAACCGATTACCGTGCTTCCATGCCGCAGTTCCAGGAAGACAGTTTCGGGAAAAACAAGGCCATGTTCTCTCTGCTCGACGAGCTGGCCGAGCGGAAGCACGCCACACCCGCGCAAATATCGCTTGCCTGGATGTTGTGCAAGAAGCCGTGGATAGTCCCGATTCCCGGCACACGCAAGCTGTGCAGGTTGAAGGAGAACATCGGAGCGGCAGACGTCAGTCTCTCTGACGAGGAGATAAAAGGCATTGACGAAGCCCTTGATGCCATGCACATGAGCGACGTGTTCAGCGGTTCGCTTGTAAAGAGCAGGGCAATATGAAAAGAGCTGTATTGTCGTTTGCTTGTTTGTTGCTGGGCTTGGCTGTAATGTATTGAAGGCATGACACAAGAAACTCATTTCAAAAAGAATCAATATGCATCCAAAAGTAATCTGCCATATAATGTCGTCTGTTGACGGTCGGCTGCTGACCGACCGCTGGACGCTTCCCTTCTACGGCAAACCTAAAGGCGAGCTCCTTGGCGTCTATGCCGCCATAGGCCGCAATCTGGGCACCGATGCCTGGATGTTTGGAAAGAACACCCTGACGGAAGGCTTCTTCCCAAGGAAGTTCCACGCTGCTGTTACCGACCCGTCGCCACGGCCCGAGGCATACGTGGCTCGCCGATTGTCTGGCCGTCTGTTTGTCGTGGCCGACCCCGAGGCCGACATCATGTATGACTCTTCAGACGTGAGGGGCGACAGCATCGTGGCCATCTTGCCCGAGACGGCCCCTGCTGTTTATCTGGAGCACCTCAGGCTGCGCAATGTCTCGTATCTGTTTGCAGGCCCTGACGGTGGCGATTTGCCTCTGGCCATGCGTGAACTCGGCGAAGTGTTCGGGGTGAAATGCCTGTCGTTGCAAGGCGGGGGCATCGTCGATGGGGCGTTTCTGCAATTCGGGCTGATAGACGAACTGAGCCTTGTGGTATATCCGGGCATCGACGGTTGGGCTCTGTCGCCATCCGTCTTCGAGTATATGGGGGCTGACACAATGCCTGCGCGGGGGCAAAGCCTCGAACTGCTGTCGGCTGAAACGTTGAATGACGGGGTGGTCTGGTTGCGGTATAAATTCCATAAGTGAATCCAGGCGCAAGCGCCCATCCGGCCGTCTGGGATGTGGCTTGGTTGCTTTTCGCGGCTTTCCAAATGCTTGCGTCTTGTTGCCGGCAAGTTGTTGGCCGCATTGTCTCGGCTTTGCCCGCTACGCATCAGGCAAAGGCTGCGGCCTATCTGCGTGTCAGCATCATGGAGTCGCTTTGGCTGCAAAAGGCCGGTTTGTGCAGGAAAAGTAAGTGATGGCTGGAAAGACAGGCTTACATGTTATTGGCGCTGCCACGCATCGCTGGTTGTGGCAGCCGCATCCGTCGCTGCCGGTGAGTGCGGGTGCCAAATCATTTCCGTATCTGCGCCGCTGCAAGGCCATTGCCACGGCGCGCGGCCTTACAGAGCGTGGCAAGCCATCGGGGCCGCCGGCATTCCCGCATCATGCCGCCTCCCGGTGGTGCCCCTCTGTAGGCTGTCATTCAGCGGGGCGTCGGTAGGTAGTTGCCACCATCGGCATGCCGTGCCAAAAGCGCGGCCGCCAACTCTCGCCCGCAGCCTCTTGGAACACATTGCAGGGCGTTGCCGTGGCCAGAAAGCAAGCCTGTTGCCTTGGCTGTTTCATGCCAACAGCCTCAGCAACTCGTCGTGCACATTTCCGTTTGTGCCGGCCACTTGGCTTCCTTGGGCCGGGTCGAGGCTTTTGCCACGCCAATCAGACACGGTGCCTCCGGCTTCCTGGACAATCAGCATCCCCGCCGCATAATCCCAAGGATTCAGGTATGCCTCGAAATATCCGCCTTGCCGGCCACATGCGGTGTATGCCAGTTCCAGGGCGGCAGAGCCAATCCTTCTTATGTCCTGCGAGTTTTCATATACCCTTAGAAACCTCGCGAAGTTGTCTTTTGCCTGTTCACGTTTTGCTGTGCCTACGCCAATGATGGTTTCCGAGAGCTTTTGTGCGGATGAAACATGAATGGGCTTGCCGTTCAAGAAGCTCCCTTCGCCTTTAACTGCCGAGAATAGTTCTTCGTGAAACGGGTCGTATATAATGCCTGCCACAATCTCGTTTCGTTGGCAGAGAGCCAGCGAGACCACGCTGTGCTGATAGTCGTGCATCAGGTTTGTGGTGCCATCGACAGGGTCGAGAATCCAGTAGCTGTCGGTGTTCATCTGCTGCAAGCCCGTTTCCTCGCCAAGGAACTGAATGTCCGGGGCAAGTTTGTATAGCGCGTCTTTCAGAAATTCCTGTACTGTAATGTCCACTTGAGTGACGTAATCGGCAACGCCTTTCTCTCTTACATGTGCAACCATTTCCCTGTTTGTTATTATCCCCTTCGTCTCTTTGACCAAGGTGGCTATGTGTTGTATATCCATGTTTGCTTGAATATTGTGGTTTTATCGTTTCAGCAGCGTATATGTCATAAAACAAAAGTGCTATGCTGCAAATATAGTTATTTTTTCCCTACCTTGTCACTTTATTGTGATTAATTCTGCTTAATACGGTTCTCTTAAAGTTAAATTGTCCGTTTTGCTGCCCCGGGTGCTTCAACCCGGCAAGCAATAATGGCGCCATGCCCTTGGCAAGGGGGCTTGGCCGGGTTTCGATGGAATTAATGTCTGCAAACAGCCATGCGCTCGGCGCCTGCCATCGGGCCCGCGCCTGCGCCAGCATTGCTCTTGTTAAAGGCAACCATACGGGTTGCCACTGTCAACAGGCTGATAGCCAGTGGTTTGCAAAACAGGCCGTTTCGCATTGCGATATCTGCCGTTTTGCAAGTTGAAAAGGGCCGTATTGCAATGTCAAACGGCCCGTTTCAAGTCCGACATGCCATGCTGCTGCCATGGCGTCCGGCTCAGACGCCATACACATTATATATATATGCATGGCCCGAGCGGCGGCCTTTGGCACCGTGAGCTTTGCTTGTGGGCAAATGGCGCTTGCCGGTTGCTGTCGCATTTGGCCAAATGCAGTGGCGTAGTAACTGCCGTTGGGCGCATTGTTCATTTTTTCGTTGGTCTTAGGGTTTTGTGTCCTTAAAAAGTTGTATCTTTGCAATGCGATAACAGCTTGGCTCATCCCGATGGCTGTGGCGTGGCTGTTTCAGAGTGTGGTTGTGCGCAACTGCATTCAGTTATGTTAGGGGTCTATTAATTGTTCTGCTTTGCCCCCGCTTTCAGGCAGGGGCGGCAGGCAAGCTCCGTAAGTGTAACCATGGCAGGGGATTAATAGTCTCTGCCCGTAAAGACAGACATGAAGAAGTACGTTCTTGACCTTACGGTTAGCGCCGTAGAAAGGATTAATGAGAAGTATGTGCTCATACGGCTTGCCGACAACAAGCCGTTGCCGGACATGTTGCCCGGCCAGTTTGTCGAAGTCCGCGTTGACAATTCGCCAACGACGTTTCTTCGGCGTCCTATCTCCATCAGTTTCGTCGACCGCAGCCGCAACGAGCTATGGCTGCTTGTGGCTGCCATAGGCGACGGCACGCGCGCCATGGCCTCGTTGGCGGTGGGCAGCCGCCTCAATTGCCTGCTGCCGTTGGGCAACGGGTTTACCATGCCTTCGTCGACGTCAGAGCGGGTGTTGCTTGTCGGCGGCGGTGTCGGTGTCGCCCCTTTGCTCTATATGGGTGCCGAGATGCGCCGTTGCGGTTGCGAGCCCACCTTCTTGTTGGGTGCCCGTCGGTCGGCCGACCTCTTGCTGCTCGACCATTTCCGGCGTTACGGCCGCGTGTTTGTCACCACCGAGGATGGCTCGGCGGGCGAGCGGGGCTTTGTCACCAACCATTCTGTTTTGCAGTCAGAGCATTTCGACCGCATACAGACCTGCGGGCCGAAACCAATGATGGTGGCCGTGGCCCGCTATGCCGCGGCGGCAGGCATCGACTGCGAAGCCTCGCTTGAAAACATGATGGCGTGTGGCGTCGGTGCTTGTCTTTGTTGCGTAGAGAAGACCACCGAGGGCAATTTGTGTGTGTGCAAGGAAGGTCCGGTGTTTAATATCAATAAACTGTTATGGCTGAACTGAAAGTCAAGATAAACAACTTAGAGTTGAAAAACCCCGTGATGACCGCTTCGGGCACGTTCGGATACGGCATCGAGTTTGCCGACTTCATTCCGCTCGACGGCCTCGGGGGCATCATTGTAAAGGGAACCACGCTAAGGCCCCGCGAGGGAAACGACTATCCGCGCATGGCCGAGACGGCTTCGGGAATGCTCAATTGCGTGGGCCTGCAGAACAAAGGCGTCGATTATTTCTGTGAGCATATATATCCGCAAATAAAGGATATAGACACCAATATGATTGTCAACGTCAGCGGCTCGTCGCCCGACGACTATGCCGAGTGCGCCTCGCGCATCGACGCCCTCGACCGCATCCCGGCCATAGAGCTCAACATCTCGTGCCCCAATGTGCATGATGGCGGAATGGCTTTCGGCGTTACGTGCGCCGGTGCAGCCAGTGTGGTGCGTGCAGTGCGCCGCCGTTATTCGAAGACGCTCATCGTCAAGCTGTCGCCCAACGTCACCGACGTGGCCGACATTGCCCGTGCCTGCGAGGCCGAGGGAGCCGACAGTGTGTCGCTTATCAACACGCTCATGGGCATGTCCATCGACATTGAGCGGCGATGCTCGCGCCTTAGCATAGGCACCGGCGGCCTCAGCGGCCCGGCGGTCAAGCCAGTTGCCGTGCGCATGGTGTGGCAGGTGGCCCGTGCGGTGGGCATCCCAGTCATCGGCCTCGGGGGCATAATGACAGCTGCCGACGCCATAGAGTTCATCATGGCCGGGGCAACGGCGGTGCAGATTGGCACGGCCAATTTCATCGATCCTACGGTGACAATCAAGGTGCGCGACGGCATCGACAGCTGGCTTGATGCCCACGGGTGCAGGTCGGTGGCAGAAATCATCGGTGCCGCCTGCCACTGAAGCCCACCGCTGTTAGCTTTCAGATGTGTGCCCGCCCCGTCGCCTGCCCGCCGTTTGTTGCCGGCTGGCGATGGGGCGGGGTGTTTATCCCGGCTGTTTGCCCACGCCCTTGCTGCCGAATGAGGACGGGCAAACGGCATTGAAGCTTTTTCCGCCTTCACTCTTGGTCAGCATGATGTTGGCTTGATGGGTGTTTGGCCTATCAGCATCCGGCTGTAAGACGATGCCAACCTGTTGGGCTGTACGACTTTACATACTGGTGTCGAGGCCGTATTGTTGCCTTGTGCGCCGCTATGTCACCATTGTTTCCAGTGTTTGCTTGCCATGCCACTCGTGAAGCGCCATGCCGTGAGGTCAGGTTTGTGGCCGCATGGCTTTTCAATGCCGTTTTTTCGGCCCGGCCGGGTGCCGTTTGCATGCTTCGTTTTATGCTTTTTTTTCATTGAATTTTGATGCCGGTGTTTCACGGCCCGTGGTTTTTCATTACCTTTGTCACAATTATCAATTCGCTTAAAACTATATTATTCATGAACACAAAGACAACTAACCTGTTATTGGGCTTGTTGCTTACTGGCAGCAGCCTTAGTGTCAGTGCTCAGCAGTTGGCCTTTCCTGGTGCCCAGGGCTGGGGGCGTTTTGCCACCGGTGGGCGCGCGGGCGAGGTTTACCATGTTACAAACCTCAACGACAGTGGCACGGGTTCGCTGCGCGATGCCATCAGCAAGCCAAACCGAATCATCGTTTTCGACGTGTCGGGAGTTATCAACATTGACAGCCGTCTGGTTTTCAAAAACAATCTCTACGTGGCCGGACAGACTGCCCCGGGCGAGGGAATAACCGTCTATGGCAACGGAGTGTCGTTTTCGGGGGCCAGCAATATCATCGTGCGATACGTGAGATTCCGCATGGGCAGCGGCGGCGACTCCGGGAAAGACTGCGCCGGCATAGCCAACGGAACAAACATGATATTCGACCATTGTTCGTTTTCGTGGGGATTGGACGAGACGTTCTCCATCAATCCCGACGGCAAAGGAACCGACCCGAAGGACATAACCATATCGAATTGCATCATGGGCCAGGGTCTGCTGCAGCACTCGGCAGGCGGACTTATGCAGGCCGACAACATCACACTCTACCGTAATCTGTATTGCGACAACTCAACCCGGAACAACAAAGTGAAGGGAATACAGCAGTATGTCAACAATATTGTATACAACTGGTCTAACGGTTGCTACCTCATGGGAGGCGACTCGCAGGGCCAGTCGTATGTCAACGTCACCAACAACCTGTTCATCAACGGCCCGTCGGGTGGGGGCAACGCCATCACCAGCGGCAACTCAGACTTCCATATCTATGCCACCGACAACTGGCAGGACCGCAACCGCAACGGCGTTTACGACCCGTATGAGATTCCGCGCGACGAGTATACAGGCGGACCGACGTTTGAGGAAGAGCCGTTTGCTTACCCCGAGCTCGACACTTGGACTGCCAACGAGCTTGTAGACAAGCTGCTGTCCGATGTCGGTGCAACGCTTCCATACCGCGACATGGTAGACTTCTATATGGTTCATCAGGTCAAGTCGTTAGGAACGGAGGGCGCTTTGATTTCTACCGAAGAGCAGTTGCCGTTCGGGGTTCCGTCGTCTTGGACTCTCAAGGAGTTTGACAAGCCGGTTGATACCGACGGCGATGGCATGCCCGACGACTGGGAGCAGGCCAACGGCACAGACCCGTCGAAGGACGACGCCATGGAGATTGCGGCCAACGGATACGCCAACATCGAGAACTACGTGAACAGTCTGACCAAGGACAACCGTCCGTTATTCCTCCGTACGCCTGTGATGGTGTCCGCGGCAGAGTCGTCTTCAACGGGTATCACCATCGGTTGGTCTGACTATACCGAAGGCGAAGATGGCTTCATCGTTGAGCAGAAGGATGGCGAATCGTGGAAGGAGATAGCCCGTGTGGCAGCCGAAACAGAGACGTTTGCTGTCGATGGGCTCACCGCCGGAACGTCTTATCAGTTCCGCTTGTGCGCCTTCAAGGGCGACCAGCGTTCCGATTACGCCGAGCTTGAGGCAAAGACAAAGCCAGAGCCTGTCGAGATGGTCGACTGCGAGACCTTTGTCGGCGACGAGAACAACTGGCTCATAGCCCCCGCCGAAGACTCTGTAGTCACACTTGAAGGCTCTGTCGAGAAGGAGGCCGTGGTAGTGCGCACCGATGCCGATGTGACTATCACAGGCGAAGGCTCGCTCGACGGCACGGCATCGCTCAACAAGACGTGGGCCGGCAAGCTCACCGTCGAGACGCTCAACGGCTACACCGGCCAGACAGTGCTGCACAACGGGGTGTTCTCTTTCAACACCCTGAAGGACGGAGGCGAGAAGAGTGCCATCGGAGCATCGTACGAATTCGCCCAGAACTGGATATGGGACGGCGGCGTGTGGAACTATACCGGGCCGTCGACCAGCACCAACCGCAGCGCCATGATATACAAAGACACTGAGTTCAACATTGAGAATGAATCTACGGTGGGCATGTCCGGCAGCATTGAAGGCGACGCAAACCTCACCATCAGCGGCAATGGCACGGTTGAACCGGCATCGCCCGACTTCTTCAAATACAACGGAAACACTGTGCTCAAAGACGGCGGCACGCTCAATCTCACCTATGTCAAGCAATTGGCAGACAAGGCCGTGTATCTCGACGAGGCCGATGCCATGCAGTCGCTTGTGATGGCCGGCGGCAACTTCAAGGTTGAAAACGGCAACGGGCTCAACCTTACTTACTGGTTCCCGATAGAGGTCAAGGAGGGCACATACTCCACTTTCGCCATCAACAAGAACGCAACGCTCAAGAACGACGTTACCGGTACCGGCACGCTTGAATACAGAATACCTTACGTGCGTGAGTATCTTGAGGGCGACTGGACAAAGTTCTACGGCACGCTTGTGGCCAACGGAGTGGGCACCGAGAAAGACGGCAGCCAGCTGATGTTCCAGAAAGGGTTCAAGGGAATGCCCAACACGAGGGTCTACCTCAAGGGCAATGCGCGCGTGGTTTGCTGGAATACCAACGACGAACAGTATATTGGCGGACTCAGCGGCGACAAGGGCACATATCTGAGCGCATCGTCGAAGAACACCACCAACGCCAAGATGATATGGCATGTGGGCGGTGCCAACTCCGACGAGACCTTCAATGGTGTGATTGACAACAAGACCTCGGCCAACAAAGACGCCAACACGTCTATCGTCAAGGAAGGTTTTGGCATCTGGCGCCTCAACGGCAACAATGTGTACAAGGGCACGACGACGGTCAACGGAGGTTCGCTCGTGGTCAACGGCAAGAACTCCGGCACTGGCAATTACACCGTCAACGCCGATGCCACGCTTGCCGGCGAAGGCACGGTGGGCGGAGCTGTCACCCTGAATGAGGGGGCCATAATAGAGGGCGGCGACACTGTTGTCGACCGCAACATTGGTCTTACGCTCGACAAGGCGCTCACGCTCGAGGGCGGGGCCATCGTCAATGTGAAGGCAAACCGGACCGAGAGCAATACCATTTATACCGGAGGGGCGGTCAACCTGGGCGAGGGCGCCATACTTCAGATAAACGGTGGCGTCATCGATGAGGCTCCGTATGACAAGACTGAGTATCATGTGTTCACATCGAGCAACCTCAGCGTGAACGGTACGTTTGCCGAGATACAGCCGGCAACGCCCGGCGAAGGGCAGACATGGGACACGTCGTCTCTCTATACCGAAGGCATACTGCGTGTTGTTGGCGGTGAGGCCAACCCCAATCCGGGCGAGGGCGGCGAGGAGAACCCCGACGTACAGGAGTACCGCAAGTGGGATTTCACAGCATGGAGCGACGCCACGCAGACAAGCCTTGAGGCCGAAGCAAGCCAGTATACCTCGGAGCCTTGGCCGGAGAAGGGCACCGAAACAGGATGGCGCCGCTATGAGAAAGACGGTGGGCCGACCGAGACCGACGGACTGAAAGCCCCGAACACCATCTATTGGTATGGCAGCAAGATTAGCGAACCAGCGGCACTCAAGGCCAACGGCGTTGTAATACCAGAGACCGAAGGGCTGCTTTTCAACAATGTGACCAGCCTCAACAACACCGTGGCTATAGCCATCGACTATCCCAATACGAGCATCGGCACGTACTCGGGAGGCTCATACCTGTGGCTCAACGGCAGCGACATACAGTTTACAATACCCGGTGTTCAGCCCGGACAGAAGATTCTGATGGAAGTAGAGTCGCACAAGAGCAGCGAGGGCCGTGGCGTCAAGCTCTCTGTAGACGGAGAGGAGATAGGCAGCTGTGAGCCCAAGGGCAAGACTTCGTTTGAGTGGACTGTGCCCCTCAACCTTGGCACTGAGCTTGTCGATGTGCTCGTGTCTACATCGGCTGGGTGCCACATCTACCTCGTCGAGGTGGGCAACTCCGACCTCATCAGCACCGGCATTGCCAGTTTCGAGGCCGATGGCGGCGTGCTCAAGAGCAACGTTTACACCACCGGCGGCGTGCTCGTGCGCAAGGCGGGCGACACATTGAAGGGCTTGGCAAAAGGCGTTTATATCATTGGCGACAAGAAGTTTGTAGTCGACTGACGGCCTTGCCTCATTGACTGATGTACGGCGGCATCCGGCTTTAATCCGGGTGCCGCCGTTTTGTTTTGTCCGTTCGGTGGCGTGGAAAAACAGCCTTGGCATTTCCCTGCCAGCCCTCCCAAGCCACGTTGCCGTATGTTTTTTGCTATACATGAAGCCGCCTCACCCCATACACAAAAGGTTCCTGTAGGGGTGAGGCGGCAGTTGGTTGCGTCTTTCAGCTTGTAATAGCCGGACGAACCGCCGGGCAATGCTTTGCCAAAGGCAGCCTATGGCGCTGCCCACGGCGTGGTGGCGGTGGCGGCATTGCGGTTTTCGGCGCGGCCGTATTACAGTCCGAGCGGGTTGATGTTTCTGTAGGCTTGCCTTGTTCTTTGCTCAATGCCTTCGGCAGAATACTCACCGTTGACGGCTTCCATGTCCTTTGGTTCCAGTTCCATGGCGTGTTGTGCGTCTTCCTTGGCGCCAGCCATGTCGCCCTTCTCATATCTTAGCGCCCCCCGCTCCTTGAAGGCGTCGATGCAGAACGGGTTGGCGTCTATCACCCTTCCGTAGGCCTCGATGGCTGCGTCGGCGTTGCCCTTGGCCCGTTCTATTCTCGCTTTGAGCATCAGCACGTCTTCATTTGTGGCGTAGTCGGCCAAGAGATGCGTGCAGTCGCCGTCGGCACCGCTTGCATCGCCCATTTTCAGCAGTGTCTGTCCGCGCAGAAGGTAGGCCTCGGCCATGTCGTCTTTCAGCGTGATGGCTTTGGTAAGCATGGCTATTGCGTTTATCATGTCTTCCTGCCCGATGCAGGCTTGCGCGTAAAGATAGTGGGCCCGGGCGTTCTGGTTGTCAATGAGCAGGGCCCGTTCGCAGGCTTGCGCCATGGCCGTATAGTTTTCCATCATGTGCGCCACCTGCGCCATCTGTATGAATATGGCTGTGTTTTCAGGTTCGGCAGCGGCCAGAGTCTCCAGCTGCTCGTAGGCTTCGGCCAACTGGCCGGTGCGTATGAGCGATTGCGCCAGGTAGTCGCGCACCTCAAGGTCTTCGCGTATCTTGAGCGCTTCTTTGTAGCATTTCACTGCATAGTCGTGCTGTCCCATCTTGGCCGCCTTCACTCCGTCGTATTTGAACATGTCAAACTTGCGGGTCTCGTCGGCCTGTTGTTTCTGTTCGGGTGTCTCTTCGCTGCCACCGAATAAAGCTTTGAAAAAGTTCATGTCGTAAATAGTACCGTTGGTTTTTTATGGCAAAAATACGTATTTATTTTGAAAAGGCAATGCCATCAACTTTATTTTCGCGGCTTTTTGTTACTTTTGCAGTCAACAACGGCGCATGGCCCGGCGTTGCGGTGTGCCGTTAGCGTTTTTTTGTTTATGTCAGATACTACATTATATATAAAGAACATGGTGTGCGACAGGTGCCGCATGGCGGTAGCCAACCTGCTATCGGGCATGGGCGTCAGGCCCCTGTCGGTTGAGCTGGGGGTGGTGACAGTGGCCGGCAGCTTGCCCCCCGGGCTCCGCGCTGAGCTGTCGGAGGCGCTCGGCAGGCTTGGTTTTGAACTGCTTGGCGACCCTCGGGAGCAGACTGTCGACCGCATACGCACGGCCATCATCCATCTGGTGCATTATCGCGGCGGGCTGCCCGACGTGAACCTCTCGGCTTACCTGTCAGCTCGCCTGGGCTCCGACTACAGCGCTTTGAGCAAGCTTTTCTCCGAGGTGACGAGCGTTACCATCGAGCGCTACTTCATATTGCAGCGTGTGGAGCGGGTTAAGGAACTGCTGTTTTATGGCGAAAAGTCGCTGGCCGAGATTGCATTGGAGCTCAATTATTCGAGTGCCGCTTACCTGAGCACGCAGTTCAAGGCCGTCACGGGCATGACGCCGTCGCAGTTCAAGGCCAGCAAGGGAAGCGGTTTGCTGGCTATCGATGATGTGGGGCGTGGGCAGCAAGGCTGAGGCCGGGGCATGATGTCACACCGCAATGTGTAAGTTTTTTTTCCGTTAGTGCCCCGCCGGCGCAACAGCCTGTGCCCCAGTGGGTTGGCGACAACATCGCAACGCTTTCCAAAACAGCCCGTCTGGATGGCCCGTATGGCCCGTTCGGTTGCGCCGTTCGGCCTGTTTTGAGTTGCAAAACGGCCCTTGTTGCAACGCAGCAAGGCAAATGTCAAATTTGTTTTGCATTCCCGCCTGTCTGTGGGTCGGTCTTCTTGCCCGCCAAAGGGGGCATTCCATAAACTTGTAATTCTTTTCCATCATTCCGTAACAAGGCAACGGTTTATTTTCATTAATTTCGCAACCAGAAAGCTGCCGCGCGCCCATTGCCTTTGCTAAAAGCCGTGGGGCGATGGCGCTGGCAACTGTAATTGACAATATAACGAAAGGACTGAAATGGAAAAAAAGACAATTGCCGTTCTCGGCATGATGTGTGCCGGGTGTTCGGCCAACGTAGAGCGCAAGCTGCGTTCGCTCGACGGGGTGGCCTCGGCCGCCGTAAACCTGCCTTCGAGAACCGCCCTCGTTGAGTACGACCCGCAGCGCATCACGCTCGAACGTATGAAAGAAGAGCTTGGGGCCATTGGCTATGATATGGTGATTGAGGAAGACCGCAACGTAGAGGCCATCGAACGCCGTGGCTATGTGTTGCTGCGCCGCCGCGTGATTGCCTCGTGGCTGTTTGCCGTGGCCACCATGTGCCTGTCTATGGGGTGGGTGAGCGTTGGCGGAACCGACGCCGCCAACCAGCTGATGATGGTCATCTCGCTGCTCAACCTTGTATATTGCGGGCGCCAGTTCTACGCCACCGCATGGCGCCAGGCGCTGCACACATCGGCCGGCATGGACACCCTTGTGGCCATGAGCACCTGCGTTTCGTTTCTGCTCAGCGTGTTCAACACTTTCTGGGGCGACGCTTTCTGGGGCTCGCGTGGCATAGAGTGGCATACGTATTATGACGCCTCGGTGATGATTGTCACCTTTGTGCTCTCGGGAAGGCTCATGGAAGAGCGTGCCAAGAAGGGCACGGCCTCGGCCATAAGGGCGCTGATGGGGCTTGCGCCGAAGACGGCCCACCTGGTAGACGGCGGCATTGTGGCCGACGCCCCCATTTCCGCGTTGCAGCCGGGCGACACCGTCGAGGTGCGCGCAGGCGAGAAAGTGCCTGTCGACGGCACCGTGGTCGGTGGCGAGGCACGCATCGACGAGAGTATGATAAGCGGCGAGCCGGAGCCCGTGGCCAAGGCTAAGGGAGCGCGGGTGCTGGCCGGAACGGTGGTGCGCGAGGGCTTGTTCCGATTCAAGGCCGAGGCCGTGGGGTCAAAGACGGTGCTTGCCAACATCATAAAGATGGTGCAGGAGGCCCAAGGTTCCAAGGCTCCGGTGCAGCGGGTTGTCGACCGCATTGCGCTCATATTTGTGCCGACGGTGCTGGCCATAGCCGTGGTTACGCTTGTGGTGTGGCTCGCCGTGGGTGGCATGGCCATGATGCCGCGTGCCATTCTCTCGGCCGTCTCGGTGCTGGTGATAGCCTGCCCGTGCGCCATGGGGCTTGCCACGCCAACCGCCCTGATGGTGGGCATAGGCAAGGCTGCCCGACTTGGCATACTGATAAAAGACGCCACGGCCCTGGAAAACCTGCGCAAGGTAGACGCGATGGTGGTCGACAAGACCGGCACACTGACCATCATATCTGATGGCGGATGTCAGCCAGATACCCGCGATGGCGGCGGTGGCGGCGAGGATGGTGGCCGAGTGTCGGCCGGCGCACACAGCTACGACCCGCAGCTGGAAAGCCGCGAGACGCTGAAACCTCACGCACGCGAGGCCATCGAGGAACTTAAGGCAGAGGGAATAAGCATATACATGATGAGCGGCGACACCGAAGAGGCAGCCGCCTACTGGGCGGCAAAGGCCGGAATAGGGCACTATCGCAGCAAGGTGATGCCGCAAGACAAGGAAGACTTGGTAAGGAAATTGCAGTCGGAGGGCCGCAAGGTGGCCATGGTGGGCGACGGCATCAATGACAGCCAGGCCCTTGCTGCCGCCGATGTGAGCATTGCCATGGGCAAGGGAACGGACATTGCGATGGACGTTGCGCAGGTGACGCTCATGGGAACCGACCTGCGCCGCATACCCGAGGCCATAAGGCTGTCACGCAAGACGGTTGGCATGATTCGCCAAAACCTCTTTTGGGCGTTCATATATAATGTGGTTTGCATACCGCTGGCTGCCGGGGCGCTTTATGGCGTGGTCGATTTCCAGATCACACCGATGTGGGCCAGCGCGCTGATGGCCATGAGCAGCGTCAGCGTTGTGCTCAATAGCCTGCGCCTGAAGTACGTGGCGTAGGCATGAATCTGTGGGCGTCGGGCACCCGCTGGTGCCAAACGCTGACCCCGATGCTGAACGACCGGTTGACGTTGTAACGCACTTCAGCCCCTATCTTGTCGCCGAAGTCGCCCATGTAATACAGTGGCATGGGCATCTTCGGCGTCATTATCGACTTCTGTCCGAAGAGATACGCTTCCCAATGTTCGTTGAAGCGGTAGCCCAGCACGGCCGTAAGGCCTGCGTCGTTGAACTGGGCCGGGCCCCAGTTGAAGTGTGAGTAGTAGCCGCCGAAGGCCAGCGATAGCCTTGGGGCCAGTTCGGTGGCGTACATCATTGCCACGCTTTGGGCGAAACCCGAGCCCGCGTTGTCGCCCAGGCCCACCGTGGCCGACAGCGACAATGAGGCGTTAAGCCCGTTGTGCAGGCTCCAGTCGTTCCACCCTCCGAACGGTCCCCACAGCGTGTAGCGCGATATTGTGCCGCGCTCTGTCAGCTGTGGCAGTGCCAGGCTGTCCGTCGTGCTCATCGCCACGGCCTCGGGCTGGGCCTCCAAGCGATGCTCTGGTTGCGCGGGCAGCGGCTTTTCTATTGTCTCCTGCGCGCTTGCAGTCAGCGCGCAGGAGATAAGTGCAAGTGCAAAGAGTTTCTTTTTGCCCATAGTTTATGTTTATTTGTCTTCGGCAAAGAGCGGGTCTTCGGGCATTACCATTATGGGTTCTTGCTCGCTCAGCTTCAATATCTTTGCCGGAACGTACTTCTTGTTGACCACCAGGCGGAACATATATTCGCGGAACCATGTGTCCGACATTATCAGATATCCCTTTTGCTGGCTCCACTCAGCGCCCCAGCTGTTTTCCACCTTCCATTTCTTTGCCTTGCCGTTGCTGTCCAGGTCGACTGCGGTAAGGGTCATGGCGTGGGTCGATCCGCTGTCGTACGTGCTTATGCGGGCCGCCTTGTCCATGCCGAAAGTGGTGCCCATGAGCGATGCGTAGTCATAGTTGGCAGGGTCGGCATAGCCGCGTTTGCGGTCGAGGAACTTGCCCACGTCGTATGAACTGTACAGTTTGCGCCCGTCTTTGAGCGACGCTATGGCCATCTGCTCTATGTCGTCCATGGGCAGGTTGATGTATTTCCAGTTGTGGCCGTCGTATGTGTGGCGGTCATACTCAACCTCGTAGGTCTTGTAGTAGGGCCTGCGCGGGTCGTTCATCGCCATGATGAACGTGCCGTTGATGGGCCCGCCGACCACCTCTTTGTAGAATTCGAGTGGCGTGTATGTCTTTGCCTGTCCCACCGTGCGGCCTTCCTTGTTCTTGAAGGCATAGCTGAAGCTGGCTGGGGGCTCGCCTATTGTAAGCGAGAGTATATGGTATATGGTGCCGAGCATGCCCGTCTTGGCTGTCTCTATGTCTTTGGACGACTTCCCTTCGGCCACCATATTGCGCAGTTCCAGGCCGTATTCGCGCAGCTTTGAGGCCACTATAGACGCCATGCGGCTGGTGTTGTCGCTTGAAAAGGTCTCGGGCATCACTTCTTTCGGCACGAGCCCGTACTTGTCGGCAAGGTCTGCCACTCCGCAGAAGGTGCCTCCGTCGCTTATCGGGTTCTTGAAGAAGAACTGAACGCGCGTGTCGTCCATCGGCTTGTCGGCGTTGTCGACCACTCCTTGCAGGAAGAGGTTGGCTTTCTCCAGCTGGTCGTAGAAGAAGAGATAGGCCTGCGAGAACTCCACCCTTAGCGAGTCGGTGCGCTGGGCGAAGGCCGACCTGAGCACGTTCATGCCGCTGAACATCCAGCACCGGCCCGACTGTTGCTGGTCGGTGATGCTCTGTGCGGGCGTCTCAACGCTGAAGTAGGTGTCTATTGCGCCAGCATTGGCATGGTTGCGGGCCAGTGTCTCGATAGAGTTGGCGGCAATGGCGTTGGCCAATGCGCGGTCGCTTGTGGTCATTTTCTGGCTGCTGCGTATCTCGTCGAGCATTGACTTGGATATGCCTCCCGCCTTGTTCTGGGCGTTTGCCGGGGCAGCCAGAGCTATTGCCACGGCGAAGAATAGTTGCTTTTTGTTCATTGTCGTATAATAAATAATGTGGTTCGTTGGCATTGGCGGCGCTGTCATGGGTTTTCGGCGAAGTACCGCCACAGTGGCGCGGCCATGAGCGCTTGCTTTATTTCCCCCTGTTCGAGCATGCGGCGCATCTCTTCGCGGCTAACCAAGTATACTTCTATGTCTTCCGTCGGGTCAAGGTGCTGGCTTCCGATGCGCTCCACTCCGGTGGCCACGAAGCAGTGGGTGACGTTTGTCACGGTGCTGGCATTGGGCGAGACTACCATTGTTTCGCGCCACGTGCCGCCCCCGAAGCCCGTCTCCTCCATCAGTTCGCGGCGTGCGGCGGCCTCGGGCTGCTCGCCCTGCTCCATCACTCCGGCCACTATCTCGTGGCATGTCTGACCTATGCCGTGGCGGTATTGCCTGACAAGCACAAACATTCCTTCGGCTGTGATGGCGATGACGTTGATCCAGTCGGGGTATTCCAAAACATAATATTCATCGTTGACGGTGCCGTCGGGCAGTTCTACCGTGTCGCGCCGTGCCGTCAGCCACGGTCTGCGAATGATGTAGTCGCTCTTTATGGTGCGCCATTTCATGTCACGTTTGTCCATAAGTTGTTGTCGGTTATTGATTTTCAAAGTTAGTCAAATATCGCGAAACGGGCAAGCAAAACCGGCATTTTAAACATTCCTTAAAGCAATTGAAGCAATAAAAACATATTGTATGAAAAAATATTTAAATTAAATTTTGTCGATAAAAATAACTTGTTTATCTTTGCATCACACTTATACATTCAACAAATAGTTTAGATTATGAAGAAAGTAATGATGATGGTTGCGCTTTTGGTTGCAACAGTTGCAGCAAGCGCACAGGTTTATGTAGGAGGCGGAATCGGCATCGGTTCAAGCAAGGATGCCCATGCCGAGGGCGTGGATGTTGATGCTAAGACAACGTTTTACATTACTCCTGAGATAGGTTATAACCTCAGCGACAACTTGGCAGTTGGCATAGGGCTGGGCTACAACCACTCTAAGAAAGGTGATTTCAAGACCAACGGTTTCTCCATCGAGCCTTATGCGCGTTGGACTTTCGTCAAGTGGGAGCGCGCGAGCCTGTTCCTTGATGGCGGGATTGGCTATGCTACCAGCAAGCAGGAGACTTCGACAGACTTGGGCAACGGCAAGACTGCGTCTGTGGAGACCAAGAACAGCAGCTTCTACATTGGCATTCGTCCGGGTGTTAAGGTGAACCTTACTGGCAAGCTGGCCCTCATCACAAAGGTGGGATGGTTAGGCTACAAGTGCATCATGCCCGACGGTGATGGCATGAAGAATGGTTCTGAGTTCGGCTTTGAGCTCAACGGCGAGGATCTTTCGTTCGGTTTGCAGTACACATTCTGACGTAAGCAAGTTTATTTGATACGTGCCCGGGCTTTCAGTCCGGGCTTTTTTGTTTCAATGGTTACGTCGGCCGTGTGGGGTAGGGTGTGTTGTCGGGCGGTGAACGGGCGTGGTGTTTTCCTTGCACTGGCCGCATGTCCGTACTGTCCGCAAGTTTTGCAATGCCCGAACGGGCCGTATTGGACTGTAAAACGGCCCGTTCGGGCTTGCAATATGGCTCATTTGGCGCAGCAAAACGGTATGTTTTGCAACATGTTGACAATCAGATGGTTGGCTGGCGCCTGCCGGACGGCAATGGCGACTTGCCTTTGCAAGTCAGCTGAAGCGCCCTACTGGTAAGGCGTCGGTGGGCTATGGAGCGTTGCCGTTGGCTGAGGTGGCAGCCGCGTCGGGCCCGTCGCTCATCGCCTTACAAGTATCGACCCGCTCACGCCTGGCTCTTCGCTGTTTGCCTGCAGGGCGTAAATGCCGTGGGGCAGTGAGGATACGTCGATGCTGAACGTGTTTGTCTGCCCGGCATCCAGCGTGTGCTCCATCACCGATTGGCCGTTGATGGCGAACAGCCGCAGGCTTATTCGTCTCGCCGGGGCTTTGTCGAGGCATAGCTTTAGCATTCCTTCGGGGGATATGGCTGCACGCAGGCGAGCAGGCGAATTGGTGGCCAGGCCTTCAATGTCGTCGATGCCGAGCAGGTAGAGCAGCCCGTGGTGAGTGTCAATCTCGCCGTGGCCGTATTGGTTGTTGGGATAGTCGAGCCCGTCCTCCGGGCGGCGGCACGTATGGCTGAGCACGTCTTTGACATCGGCCGGCGTCAGCCGTGGGCACGCCTGCAGCCACAGCGCTATTGCCCCGGCAACAACCGGGGTGGCCATAGATGTGCCGGTGTTTGAGTTCCAGGCGTAAGTGCGCCCATTGAAGCCGAAGCGGGCCACGTCGGAGCGTATGTCCGATGCCTCGGGATTGCTCTCTTCATAGTAGCTGCTGTATGCCGACACGATGTTGTCGCCCGGTGCCATGGCGTCGGGCTTGGTCAATCCGTCCATCGTGGGGCCCACAGAAGAGTAGTATGAGCGCACCCCGTCGTTGCGGCCGGGCTGGCTGTAGTCGAAGTATTGGCCTTGGTAGTTGGTGAATCCCGTGCGGTGGATGGTGGCCCCTACGGCCACAACAGCCCCGAAGCATGCCGGTGCGTGTATGTTGTGGCTCGTTTCGGCGTCGGCCGGGGCGCCCTCGGCCATGCCGTTGATAAACATCGCGGGCGAATAGCACCGCAGCGATGCGTCGGTTGCGGCCCCGCTCACCGTCACGGCCAGCACCCCGGCAGAGCTGAGCGGCGTGTCGCATGCGATAGCCACGTGGTAGATGCTGTCGCGGGTGGCCGTGGCCGCGGCGTAACGCTCTATGGTGGCCGTGCATCCATGGCTGCCGTTGCCGAGCCTGATGCTTACCACGGTGGCGGAGTCGGGCCGGCATTGCCATGAACCAACGGTGGTGGTGTCGTTGGCGGGGCTTCCGCAGGATATGAAATTGAGGCAGAACGGGCCGTTGGCCTCGACGAAGAAGCCGGCCTGGTTTTCTTGGCTGTATAGGCAGGAGCCGGCTTCGGGCCTGCCGGCAGGCTTGTCTACATAGTTGAGGTAGACCGACTCGTTGCCTGCCGAGGCCACGATGATGCGCCCCGGGCCGGTCAGTCGCTCGAGATATCGGCTGTAGAGGCTGTCCGAGCGGTTGTATTCCGGCACCGAGCCTTCGCTGAACGATGCCACGCAGGGCATCCCGCGTGTGGCTGCATAGTCGAAGATGTACTTGAAACCGAGCGCGTCGGTGGCCGATGTATACTTGTATGTGTCGTCGGGGGCAATCAGGTTGAGGTCGTTGCTTACGGCGTTGCTCACCAGGCAGAGGACGCTCTCGTATGCCATTCCGCGGTATGGCGAGTCGTAACCGCTGCCAGCCGCAATGCCGGCGGTGTGGGTGCCGTGCGTCTGTTGCAGCCCGTCGGTTGAGTGGCCTTTGCCAATGATGGCGTCGGTGCCCCTGTATTCGCGCCCCACGGGCAAGCGGCTTGTGTCCGTCTCGGGGTCAAGCTGGTCCCAGAATGCGCTTATGCGGTACTTGGTGGCGGTGGAGTCGTAGAACGTAGGGTGGGTAACGTCAAAGCCGATGTCCATCACTCCGACCACAACGCCGTCGCCGGTGTATGCCTGTGGCAGCCACAGGCCATCGTATACTGGCGTAGCCCCGACCAGCGTTGCCGTGGTGTCCATCGACGCGCGGCACGGTCGTGAAGCCTCGATGCGCCTTACGCAGGCAGCCGACGCAAGCGACTCGAGCCGGCCGACAGGCACGGTCACGATGTAAATGTCTTCACTCCTGTCGTAGACACGGCACCCGTTGGCTGCCAGTATGCTGTCGGCGGCAGTGGTGTCTATGCTCACAAAGGCCGTCATGAGCATTTGGCCCTCACCCGGGGCAGCCTTTTTCTTTGTTTTCGACATGGCTGCCGCCTCCCTCACATAGGCCGACATCTTGTCGGTCACAGCCAGTATGGCCACCGCCTGCAATGCTGCCCACCATGCGGCAAGCATTGCGATGAATATCTTTCTCATGCTTGTAATCTTGTGGTTGATGCTGCAAAAGAAGCAAAAAAAGCTGAGACCGGCAAGCAAAATGCAAAAAAGAGCCGCCACAATCCAGGCTGTGACGGCTCTCTTCGTTATTTCTTTTCACTGTGCGGCCTATTTTTCCAGTCCGCGGTTTGCCAGTGTTGTGTTGATCAATGTTTGGTACTTGTCAAACTGTTCGGGCGTCAGGACGTAGCTCATGTACTTCATGTCTTTCTCAACGGCGCTGTCCATGAGGGCCTTGCGGTTGGCTTTGTCGGCCTCGACCGCCGTCTTCAGGTCGCCGCGGAAAATGCGGTTGAGCGCCTCTACGCTGTTCATCTGGTCGAGGGTGAGCCCGAGTGTCTCGCCCAGTCGGCGCAGGTTGTAGCTGATGTCGTACGAGGCTGTGCTGTCGGCTTTGGCCATTGTGGCGCTCGTTGCGGCTGTGTTGGCTCCGGCTGCGTCCATTCCGTTCTTGTCTCCTGCAAATGTCATGGTCATGCTGAGCAGTGCCACGACTGTTAAATACAATCTTTTCATCTTTGTTACCCTTTCTTTTTTACTTAAATTACTACTTACTTAAACTCTGGCCGGTCAGTTTTCTGTGTTCTCTCTTTATCGATTTTCCACTGCAAAGATACGCCGAAATGCGGTCAAAGCAATGAAACTTGCTTATTGTGTGTGCAAACAGCCATTTTAATTGATACAAGTCAAATAAGTGAAAGGATAACGGTTTTTTAATGGTTTCGCATTAACAATGGTCTTTTGCGTTTGTTTTCGAAATAAAATGAGTAACTTTGCAAGCAGTATCAAACCACATATCAAGATAATGGACAAACCACAGAACAAGTACATTGCCGTTGCTTACAAGCTTTACACGGCAGAAAACGGAGAGAGCAATTTGGTGGAAGAGGCAACCGAAGAGCGCCCCTTCCAGTTTATCAGCGGTTTCGGGGTAACACTCGATGCCTTTGAGAAAGAGATAGCCGGGCTGGAACAAGGAGCCGAGTTTGACTTTGAGCTGACCAAGGACGAGGCATACGGCGACTACGAAGAGGCCCACGTGCTCGACTTGGACCGCGAGATGTTTTGCATCAACGGCCATTTTGACCACGAGCATATATTCAAGGATGCAGTAGTTCCGCTGCAGAATGCCGACGGCAACCGCTTTTTCGGGCGCGTGCTCGACATCAGCGACGACAAGGTGAAGATGGACCTGAACCACCCGCTGGCCGGTCAGACGCTGCAGTTCAAGGGCCGTGTGCTCGAAAGCCGCGAGGCAACCAACGACGAGATACAGGCCATGATCAACCGCCTGAGCGGTGAGGGATGCGGTTGTGGCTGCGGCAGCTGTGGCGGAGACTGCGGAGACGGCTGTGGCGACGGTTGCGGCGAGCACGGCAATCACCATCATGGCGACAATGGCGGTTGCTGCGGAGGCCACTGCCACTCATGAGCCAAGGGCTTGTACGAATGTGACGGGGGTGGCCGTCGGCGGCCACTGCATGGCGAGGCCGGCCTTTAGGCAGGCCCTCTTGCCGTGAGTGACGGCCAGCATCCACCCCCGGGTGCCCTCAGTATCTTACATTTCACTTTTAAACATTACTATGATGCGCAATACTTTTGGCAATGTTTTCACGCTGACATCATTCGGCGAAAGCCATGGCGAGGCCGTGGGCGGTGTGATAGACGGCATGCCTGCCGGCATAGAGATAGACAAAGAGTTTATCCAGCATGAGCTTGAGCGCCGCCGCCCGGGGCAGAGCGCCCTGACAACGAGCCGCAAAGAGCCAGACCAAGTCGAGCTGCTCAGCGGGGTGTTTGAGGGCAAGTCGACCGGCGCCCCCATCGGTTTCGTGGTCAGGAACACCAATCACCACTCGCAAGACTATGAGAACTTGCGATGCCTGTTTAGGCCGTCGCATGCCGATTACACATATTATAATAAGTATGGGCTGCGTGACCATCGTGGCGGGGGGCGTTCGTCGGCCCGCATAACCATAAGCCGCTGCGTGGGCGGAGCCCTGGCCAAGCTGGCGCTGCGGCAGGTGGGAGTGAGCATTGCTGCCTATACGTCGCAGGTGGGCGACATCTGCACAGACCCTGACTACCGCCGTTACGACATTGCCGCCGCCGAGACCAATCCCGTGCGCTGCCCCGACAGCGAGGTGGCCGCGCAGATGGAGCAGCTCATAAGGAAGGTGAAGGCCGTCGGCGACACCATCGGCGGCGTTGTCACCTGCGTCATCAAAGGCTGTCCGCCGGGCCTGGGCGAACCCGAGTTTGGCAAGCTCCACGCTGCGCTTGGGGCGGCCATGCTTAGCATCAATGCCGTGAAAGGCTTTGAATATGGCGAAGGTTTTGCCGGTGTTACGGCGAGAGGCTCGCAGCAGAACGACGTGTTTGTCAACCGCGGCGGGCGCATTGCCACGGCAACCAATCACAGCGGCGGCATACAGGGCGGCATAAGCAATGGCGAGGACATTTACTTCAGGGTGGCGTTCAAGCCTGTGGCCACGGTGCTGATGGAGCAGCAGACCGTAGACATGGGCGGCGAGCCTACGCGGTTCACGGCCCGCGGGCGCCACGACTCGTGTGTTGTGCCGCGTGCGGTGCCCGTGGTCGAGGCCATGGCGGCCATGACGCTGCTCGACTATTACCTCATGGCCAAGACAGTGAGGCTGTAGCCTCGGCTTGAGGTGGGCCTCAGGCCCGTGAGGAATGGGCCGTAGCCATTTGTGCAGGGGCGCTTGCCGTTGTGGGCGTACACCGAATTTTGATTCAAAAAACATAGCAAAATGCTTGCTAATTTCGCAAAACGTTCGTATCTTTGCATACGTAATATCATGGATTTGGGAAAATCCAGATACGACATTAGTTAAGTCTAGTTTAGTTTTTGTGTTGGTTGAGGGCGGTCGGAAGGGCTGCCCTCATTTTTTGTGTGGCGTTTTCTGTGGCATGGCGGCAGCCCCGTCCCATGCCTCCGTGCGAGTTGCCGGCCCTAAAAGTTTACCGTAACATTGTTTTACATATACCGTTTGGCTGAGGCTGCTGCATTGAACACCGTTGCGAAACAGGCCGTTCCGTATTGCCAAAAGGCCCGTATTGCATTGTGAAACGGGCCGTTCTGCACCTCGATACGGCCCGGATTGCAAGCCGCTGGCGCTCAGGTGGTTGAGCGGCAGGGCAATGGCGGTAATGCTTTATTACAAAAGCGCGTAGGCAGCAAGGGGCAACCCCCTTGCCTGTCACTGTTGTTGCAGCATGCCCCGGCGGTGAAGGCTGCCTTTGGCATGGCGTCTGATAAAATGTGAAGTCGACAATAAAAAACTTTCGATTTATTTGTATAGTTCGCAAAAATGTTATACTTTTGCAGGCAGATAAACTACAAACGAATAGTCATGAGTAAGTTGAACGCATCTTTTTACTACTTTTTTTATTTTTACTTTGCAAGGAATTGTGAAGCGGGAAGTTGCGTGTAAATTTCAACTTATGGCAAGATAAAACCAATGAAGGTTTACAGTCAGAATCCCGCTCCATCGACGATGAGGCGGGATTTCTCGTAAGATACGTAATGAAACAAAACATCATAGACACAAAATGAAGAGAGTAGCAATACAAGGATTCGTAGGGTCGTTCCACGACATAGCGGCTCATCAGTACTTCAACGGCGAACAACTGCAGCTTGTTTGCTGCGCAACGTTCGAAGAAGTGTTTGATAACTTGGCCAAAGACCCCACGATGATTGGCATGACGGCAATAGAAAACACCATCGCCGGCAGCCTGCTGCACAACTACGAGCTGTTGCGCGAATCAGGGCTAACGGTGGTTGGCGAGCACAAGCTGCACATTTCGCACTGCATCTGTTGCCTGCCCGACGACTCGTGGGAGACGATAAGCGAGGTCCACTCGCACCCGGTGGCCCTCATGCAGTGCCGCCAGTTCCTGTCGGGCCATGCCGACCTGAAGGTGGTTGAGTGTGAAGACACGGCCGGCGCGGCCAAGGACATCGCCGTGGCAGCACGTCGCGGGTGTGCCGCTATATGCAGTTCGTCGGCTGCCCACATCTATGGCATGAAGGTGTTGGAAGACCATATCGAGGACAACAAGCACAACTTCACGCGCTTCCTCGTGTCGTGCAATCCCGGCAAGGCCGATTTCCTGCGCCCGCTCGAGAAGGCCAACAAGGCCAGCCTTGTCTTTGCGCTGCCCCACGAGGAAGGTTCGCTGTCGCAGGTGCTTAGCATCTTGTCGTTCTACAAGATAAACTTGACCAAGATTCAGTCGCTTCCCATCATCGGGCACGAATGGGAGTATCTGTTCTACGTGGATGTCACGTATGACAACCTGACGCGATACAGGCAGAGCATCGATGCGATAACGCCGTTGACAAGGGAACTAAAAATATTGGGAGAGTATCAAGATGGAAAGCAATCAGCATAAAGGCATACAGCCGGCCGAGCGGCTCGGGCACGTAAGCGAATATTATTTCAGCCGCAAGTTGAAAGAGGTGGCGCGCCTCAACGCCGAGGGGAAAGACATAATAAGCCTCGCGATAGGCAGCCCCGACATGCCTCCGTCGGAGCAGACGGTGGCCAAGCTGTGCGAGGTGGCGCGCCAGCCGGGCGCCCACGGCTACCAGCCCACGATGGGTACGCCCGAGCTCCGGCGGGCCATGGCGGGCTTCTACCGCCGCTGGTATGGCGTGGAGCTCGACCCCGAGACCGAAATACTGCCGCTGATAGGCAGCAAGGAGGGCATACTCCACGTTACCCTGGCCTTCGTCAACCCCGGCGACGAGGTGCTTGTGCCCAACCCCGGCTATCCCACTTACACCTCGCTGAGCAAGATTCTCGGGGCGAAGGTGGTGAATTACGACCTCAACGAGGCCGACGGGTGGCAGCCCGACTTCGACAGTCTGGAGCGCATGGATCTCAGCCGGGTAAGGCTCATGTGGACAAACTATCCCAACATGCCCACCGGGGGCAACGCCCGCATGCAGACATACGAGCGGCTCGTGAGGTTCGCTCGCGAGCATTCGATAGTCGTGGTCAACGACAACCCGTATTCCTTCATACTCAACGACCACCCCATGTCGCTTCTGCAGGTGCCGGGGGCAAAGGAATGCTGCATCGAGTTCAACTCTATGTCGAAGAGCCACAACATGCCCGGGTGGCGCGTGGGGCAGTGCTCGTCGAACGCAACGTTCATAAGCTGGATCCTGAAGGTGAAGAGCAACATCGACAGCGGAACGTTCAGGGGCATCCAGCTGGCCGCCGCCGAGGCTTACGCCAACGATGCCGAGTGGCACAGGCAGGCTAACGTCGAGACTTACAGGCGCCGCCGTGTGTATGCCGAGAAGATAATGGCGGCGCTGGGGTGCACGTTCGACAGTTCGCAGGTGGGCATGTTCCTGTGGGGGCGCATACCCGATGTGTACCAGGATGCCGAGGAGCTAACCGAGATGGTGCTGCATGAGGCGCGTGTGTTCATCACGCCAGGCTTCATATTCGGCTCAAACGGAAGGCGGTACATACGCATATCGCTTTGCGCCAAAGACGAGAAGCTGCAGGAAGCGCTGTGCAGAATAGAGCAGATGGTGGCCGGGCGGCCACGCTGAGCCGGCACCGTAACAGGGCGATGGGCGCATGGATGCGGCATGGCCCGGGCGGCAGTGCCGAAAAGGATAAAACAAACAATAAAATGAAATAACGACTATGGAACTTGAATTAGAACCGTTGAGACTCCCCAGCGACACCGAGCGGCCCTTCGTCATTGCCGGCCCGTGTTCGGCTGAGACAGAAGAACAAGTGATGGAAACGGCCAGGCTGCTGGCCATGAAGGGATGCCGCATGTTTCGGGCGGGGGTGTGGAAGCCCCGCACAAAGCCCGGAGGGTTTGAAGGCAACGGCGAGAAGGCCCTGCCGTGGCTCGTGCGCGTAAAGCAGGAGACGGGCATGCTCGTGGCCACCGAAGTGGCTACGCCGGAGCATATCGAGCTTGCCTTGAAGTACGGGATAGACATTCTGTGGGTTGGGGCGCGCACTTCGGCCAACCCGTTTGCCATGCAGGCCATGGCCGACGCGCTCAAGGGCGTAGACATCCCCGTCTTTGTGAAGAACCCGGTAAACCCCGACCTGGAGCTGTGGATAGGCGCGATGGAGCGCATCAACCAAGCCGGGATAAAGCGGATGGCCGCTGTTCACCGCGGATTTTCGAGCTATGACAAGAAGATATACCGCAACCTGCCCATGTGGCAGATTCCAATCGAACTGCACCGGCGCATACCCGAGCTGCCCATGATATGCGACCCGAGCCATATAGGCGGCCGCCGCGAGTTGATAGCGCCGCTGTGCCAGCAGGCTCTCGACCTCGGTTTCGACGGCCTTCTCATCGAAAGCCACTGCGATCCCGACAAGGCTTGGAGCGACGCCAAGCAGCAGGTGACGCCCGATGTGCTCGACTACATACTCAGCCTGCTTGTCGTTCGCAGCGAGACAAACACGACAGAGGGAATCGCTGTGCTGCGTAAGCAGATCGACGAGATAGACAACCAGCTCATGGAACTGCTTGCCAAGCGCATGCGTGTGTGCCGCGAGATAGGCCAGTATAAGAAAGAGCACAACATGACGGTGCTTCAGTCGGCACGCTATAGCGAGATTCTTGACAAGCGCGGGGCACAGGGCTCGCTGTGCGGCATGAGCCCCGAGTTTGCAACAAATGTGTTTGAGCTTATCCATGGCGAGTCGGTAAGGCAGCAGATGGAGATAATTAACAAGTAGGCAGCGCCCATGCAGGGGCTCCGGTTGGTGTGTTCCGGTGGTGCACCGTGGCGTGGCTGTTATCGCGCCGGTGCGCGCCCGGGCCATGCCGGGGCTGTATTGTGGCGTTGCATTAATCATTAATATATAAGTAATATGAGGATTCTGGTTATGGGAGCCGGCAAGATGGGGAGCTTTTTCCTTGATTTGCTGAGCTTCGACCACGAGATGGCGGTGTATGAAAAAGACCCGGTTAGGATGCGGTTTACTTACAACTGCCGCAGGTTTACGTCGTTGGACGAGATAAAGGAGTTTCGCCCGGAGCTCTTGATAAATGCCGTGACGGTGAAATACACCATTTCTGCCTTCAAGGAAGTGATGCCGTATCTGCCCGACGACTGCATCGTGAGCGACATAGCCTCGGTGAAGACCGGGCTGAAGGAGTTTTACCAGCAGTGTGGCCACCCCTATGTCTCAACCCACCCGATGTTCGGTCCCACCTTTGCCAACCTGCAGCAGCTGAGCGAAGAGAACGCCATCGTGATCAGCGAGGGCGACTACATGGGCCGCATTTTCTTCAAAGACCTGTACAGGAGGCTCGACCTGAGTGTCTATGAATACACTTTCGATGAGCACGACCGTACCGTTGCCTATTCGCTGAGCATACCATTTGTGAGCACATTCGTTTTTGCTGCCGTCATGAAGCACCAGGACGCTCCCGGAACGACGTTCAAGCGCCACATGAAGATAGCCAAAGGCGTGCTCGGCGAGGATGACTATCTGTTGCAGGAAATACTGTTCAACCCATACACCGGTTGCCAGGTGGAGCGGATAATGGATGAGATGCGCGAGCTGCTGGGCATCATCGAGCACAAGGATGCCAAGGCGATGAAGGCCTATCTCACAAAGATTCGTAATAATGTGAAAAAGGATTTAGACCTGAATTGACCGCAATGCCGTTGGCATGGATTTTGTTTTGTAAGATGAAAAAGAACATATATGGCAGCAGGTAAATGGATTGGCAGCTTCCTTGGATGGATGGCTGGCGGCCCGCTCGGAGCATTGGCGGGCCTGGTGATAGGGGCAATGTTTGATTACGGCATGGATTCCGTAAACACGCCCGATACGGGAGGCGGTGCCACGGGCGGCTCACCGTATGGCAGCGGGCGTGTTTACGAGGGCCAGCGCAACAGTTTCCTGTTTGCCATGTTGGTGCTCGTGTCTTATGTAATCAAGGCCGACGGGCGCGTGATGCATTCGGAGATGGAGTTTGTGAGGCGCTTCTTGCGCAGCAACTTCGGCGAAGGGGCTCTCAGGCAGGGCGAGGAGATACTCGGAAAACTGTTTGAAGAGCATAAGCGGGTGGGCAACGTGGCTTTCCGCAACACCGTGGCCGACTGCTGTGCTCAGATGTCTGCCAACATGGACTACGCCCAGAGGCTCCAGCTTCTGAACCTGCTCGTGCTGCTGGCAAAGGCCGACGGCACTGTGGTGGGCGAGGAGGTAGAGGCCATCAGGGAGTGTGCCGCGTGGCTGCGCATGGCCTCTTCGGATGTCGACTCCATGCTCAACCTCGGCGGCGACAGCCTTGAGGCTGCCTACAAGGTGCTCGGGGTGCCGCCCACAGCCACCGACGACGAGGTGCGCAAGGCCTATCGCAAGCTGGCCCTTGAGCATCATCCCGATCGCGTGGCGGCCTTGGGCGAAGACATCAGGAGAGCCGCTGAAAAGAAATTCCAGGAAATCAATGAAGCCAAAGAGCGCATATACAAGGCTCGGGGGATGTAAACCCCGGGTCTTTTTTGTTGCCCCGTGCCCATGGGGGATGTTGTTTTGCAATGGGAGAATGCATTTTGCATATACTTGAATATAGCTGACTAAAAAGTGCTGTGGCCGCCGCCGGTTTGCTGCATGTGTCGTTCTGCATCGCCGTTTGGCTCGTTTTGCGCTGCAAGACGGGTCGTTTCACAGTCTGAAACGGCACGTTTGGCAACCGGGAACGGCCGATGTTGCAACACGTTGGATGCCAGAAGGTTATGCAGGGCCGGCATTGCTGTTGCCTTTAACATAAGAATGTTAACGCCAAAGCGGCCGTCATGCTGTTGCGGTTAGTGTGGGCTTGGCGGATGGATCGGGGCCGTGTGAAAACAAAAACTCCCGGTGTGACCATGCTGTCACACCGGGAGCGTTGTTTGGCCTGTGGCCTTCAATCTTCACGACCGAAGGCAGCAAGCGTATGTTTTAGTCAATCTTCACCTTGTTGACGGTGATGCCAGTCTGGGCAGTGCGCTTGATTACGTATATGCCTGCCGGCAGTCCGTTGGCAGCTTCGGCCGGTGTCACGTTGGCCTTGCTGCGTACCAGTCGTCCGTTGATGTCGAAAATCTCGATGTCTCCCGGCTCTGTGCCTATGCTTCCAATGCCGTCTGCAATGGTGTTGTTGACCGTTAAGGGCACATATATGTCTGCTGCGCCGCGAGAAGCCAGCTTGACATAAGCCTCATGCACGCCTACGTCTTTAGAGTTGAACGACACTGTGAACGAGCCGCCCGTTGCAGGCAGGGTGGCCGTAGACACCTTGAACTTGCTCTTGTTGGGGCCTCCAACAGTCAGCTTGATAGGCTCCACGAGGTTGGTTGCCGTCACTTCCACAGCGTCGGACACGGCGTCTTCGCCTTGTACGGCCACAAAGGCCAGGTTTTGCATCGAAGTCCTGATGGTGCCGAGGTCGGTTCGGCCATAGCTAACGTCGTCTATGTAATAGGTGGCAGAGTTGTTACGCCCGCGCGTGCTCTTGAAGCGGAAGGCCATGAAGAACTCGTCGGCTATGTTCTGCCCGGTCAGGTCGATGTGGAACTCTTGCCACTCGCCGCTTTGGTCGGCCAGGTAAGGCATGTTGAACCCGTCTACCGGACCCACATACATGTCACCATCGGCAAGGTCGATGTAGCATAGCTCGAGCTGGTCTGTCTGGTTGTCTCTCAGATAGTCGCCCCTGACCCTGAACGTGAACATCTTGGTTGCAGAGTTGGTGAAGTCGAGCGGCGGTGTGACAAGCATCATCTCGCAGTCTTCCTCGTTGCCTTCGAGCACGTTGCTGTCGTAAGCAGTGACCTTTGCGGCGCGCTCTCCGGCCCACTCATCCTCTGCCGGGAACTCATAGCCCCACCATGCACGCTTGCCCTTCATGGCCAGGTTCTTCCATCCGCTGATAGACAGCGGCTTGTTCTTGGTCACTCCGTCGAATTGCTCATTGAGCAGTTTTACGGGGTTGGAAGCGTCGAGCGGCAGGTCGTCGCCCTCTTTGCCGGGTTCGGGCTCGGTGCTTTCTACGGCCTTGCCCTTGAGCTTCACGCGCACGGTGTCTATGGCGAGGCTGTATATCACAATCTCGTTCTCATAGTCGCCGACGGCTTTCGGGGCGAAAGTAACCTTCACTTCGGCCTTTCCGTCTTTCATTAGCATCGACGTGCCGAGTATGAACGAGCCAGCGTCTTTCATCTTGAGGTATGCATAGTCGGGCAGGTAGGCAGTGGTGACCGTTATAGTCTGTTCTTGCCTTTCGCCAACCTTGGCTTCAAACTGTGGCACCTCGGCCGGCTCGACAGTGACCCTTGGCGGGTTCTGCTCGTCGGTGGCATAGGCCGAAAGGCTGATGGCCTGGTAAACGTCGGGCATCTGCGGACAGTCGATGAGCAGCCTTGCGCTGTGCTTGCCTATGGCAACGGGGTTGTAGGAAACCACTACGTCGGTCTCGCTCGTGCCTGCCGGTATCGTTGTTTCAGACAGGCTGAACAGCTTGCGGTCGGTGCCGGTTACCTCAAGGGTGGTAGGTGCCGGCATGTTGACGGCGCTGATGTGTACAGTGCCGACTACAGTGGACTTTCCGATGAAGCCGGCCGCCATGTCAAACTTGTTGGGCGACACCGTGAGCGAGGGCTCGGCAACCACGGCGGGTGCTATGTCGGCTGCGCTTCGCGGCGCTATGAGCACGGCACCGGTCGACGTTGACAGGCCCGTTATGTTGACAGTGCCTGTAGGCACGGGCGTGCCTATTAGCGAAGTGCCGTCGAATATGCGTATCTTGCCTTCGCCGGTAGCGTCGGTAACGGTAGGTTGCGCCATTCCTTCTTCAAAGGTTGCGCCTTCGTCCACGCCGGTTATGGTGGCGTTCTCCACCCTCACGAGCCTGTTGACGTAATCCTTCGGGCTGGCTTTGAGCGCAGCCAAGGTGACTGTTGTGGGCTCGGCCGTGTTGCCTTCGGACACAACCTGGCCCAGCGTGGATGATGTGGGGATGAACGACATGGCGCCGAACACCGACGTGATGTTGCCGATGAACCCGGTGAGCTTGTCGCCCTCTTTGTATGTAGCCTGCAGATACTGGTAGTCGTCTCTTACGAGCATGCCTCCCGTTGCGTCCTGGAGGTAATACTCCGGCATGCCGTTGCCCTTGTTGACGAAGGTAACCACGGCCTCGCCGGTGTAGCGGTAGGTGAGGTAGTCGTCGGGGTTTTCGGCGGCAAACTCACTCAGTGTGGCTATTGGCTTTACGGGCATGGTAATCCATGTGGCTTCCATCTCTACGGCATCACGGCCCGGTGTGCTGAAGGTTATGGTGGCCTTGCCGTTCTCTGTCACCGGCGTCAGCGTGAACGTCACGTCCTTTCCCTGCTCGGTCTGGGCCTCTGCGGCTGTTACAGTGGTGACAGACGGCTTCAGTTCGTCGCCCGTTACGGCGATGGTTATGTCGCCCTGCAGCTTGTCGCCCCTTACGTTGACTACAGCTGTCTGCGGGTCGCCGCTGTAGACATAGCTGAAGTTGAGCGCGCTCTCGCTCAGTGTTATTGACGGAGCGTCGTCGTCGGGCTCGTCGTTGCCGGTGAACAGGCCGGCGTAAGTGTCGGCCACGCGCAATGCACCGACCAGAAGCGTGGGCGCTGTGCCTTTCGACGACGTTCCCTGGCGGAGCTCAATGCCCTGCAGTCCGTAATTGGACACGCCCGAGCCCGACTTGTTCGGGTCGATGGCGGCGTCGGCCTGGGCCGGCTCTTCGGTGTAGCTGGCCGGGTTGACAAACAGCGACACACCGTCTTGCCGCTCGCCTGCAGCCCCAATCTCATACTTTACCACAATTAGGTAAGTCTGCCCTGTGCTGAAAGTTTGCCCGGCAAATGTCGGGTCGGCGGCTCCACGCTCCACTCCGAGGCGGTATTTGCCTTCTTCGTCGGCCTTGTCTATGTAGAGCCTTCCGAGCTCGGTGCCGGTCTTTCCGTCGGCCACGGGAGAGCTTTTCGTGCGTACCACGAGCGACATGACGTAAATCGGGCCGGTTGGTTCCTTAGACACGTTGATGAGCGCCGAGTAGTACAGGTTGCCCTCCTTGACGCCGTCGTCGTTCGGGTCGAAGCGTGCCACGAGGTCTTCTGCCGTTTTCTCCGGCCCGAGCTCAATGCTCTTGCCCTTCACCCCGCCCGGGTAACCGGCGTAGTCGAGCGTCTTGTCTACAACTTGTATCGGCGAGTCGGGGTTGGTTCCATACTTTACCCATGGGCCTTGGCCGTATAGTGCCCCCACCGGGTAGTTGAAATTGTCTTGCCACGATAGCTGTGCACCAACGTCGGCGGGCACTGCAAACAGCATGGTCAGCAGCAGTGTGGCATAAGCTAACGTTTTGTTTAGTTTTCTCATAAACTAGTTTTAAAATGAAAGATAAGTAAGAAGAAGACCTCTCACCATGAAGTCTCGTTTGCAAATATAGTGATTTTATGATATGAAAACAAATATTTTGAGTATAAAATGAATCATTTTCTCATGTTTTATACAATTGTGCCTGCGTTTCGTGTTGACTGTGCCGCCACGGCCGTTGTTGGCGCACGTAGATTTTGCAGGCCGTCAATGCCTGTGCCACCACGGCGCCGTTGGGGCGGGCCGGCTTTGTCTTTGTCTGTCAATATCAGTCGTTTAGCATCGCAAAACAGGTCGTTTCGCCATGCAAAATGGCCTGTTTTACAACATGAAACAGGCCGTTTTATAATGCGTTGACAGCCAAGCTGTTATGTTGCCGCTCACCCGTGGCCGCCTTTGCCGTGCGAGACAGCGCCGCCGCCCCGCCCGCCGCTCCCACCCGGGCAATCGGCTTGCGGGTCGGCTCCGCCGTGTTGCACACCTCAAATGTTTGTGCGCAATTTGGCTCCCCGGCGTTTTAAAATACTTTAAAACATCTTTTCCAAATTTGCTTTTCTTGATAATATAGATTATCTTTGCATAAGATAGGTTGCGTTCGGCGTGCACTGACATCCAGACATTGCAGCCGTTTGCGCGATAATTGCAGGGCATAATGCATTAAGACAACAGATTATACATAATCATAATATGTTTGAGAACTTAAGCGACAGACTTGAACGCTCATTCAAGATACTGAAGGGCGAAGGGAAGATAACCGAAATCAACGTGGCGGAGACACTGAAGGATGTTCGCCGCGCACTGCTCGATGCTGACGTAAACTATAAGGTTGCAAAGACATTTACCGACACCGTCAAGCAGAAGGCTCTCGGCATGAACGTGCTGACGGCCGTGAAGCCTGGCCAGCTCATGGTTAAGATAGTCCACGACGAACTGGCCGAGCTCATGGGAGGCAAGGCTTCTGACTTGCACCTCGATGGCAAACCGGCAATAATACTCATGTCCGGACTGCAGGGCTCGGGCAAGACAACTTTCAGCGGCAAGCTGGCCAACATGCTGAAGGCAAAGAACCGCAAGAACCCATTGCTCGTGGCATGCGACGTTTACCGTCCGGCAGCCATCGAACAGCTGGGTGTCGTTGGGCAGACAGTGGGCGTGCCGGTGTATTCGGAGCCCGGAAACAAGGATGTGGTGGCCATTGCCAACAATGCCATCCGCGAGGCGCGGGCCAAGGGCAACGACGTGGTAATCATCGACACCGCGGGCCGTCTGGCCATCGATGAGCAGATGATGGACGAGATAGCTGCGCTCAAGCAGGCCGTAAACCCCGACGAGACGCTCTTCGTGGTGGACGCGATGACCGGACAGGATGCGGTGAACACAGCCAAGGAATTCAACGACAGGCTCGACTTCGACGGCGTGGTGCTCACCAAGCTCGACGGCGACACCAGGGGCGGAGCTGCACTGTCGATACGCACCGTGGTGACGAAGCCAATCAAGTTTGTGGGTACCGGCGAGAAGATGGAGGCCATTGATGTGTTCCATCCCGACCGAATGGCCGACCGCATACTTGGCATGGGCGACATCGTGAGCCTTGTTGAGCGTGCCCAGGAGCAGTTCGACGAGAAGCAGGCCAAGGAACTCGAGAAGAAGATACGCAAGAACCAGTTTGACTTCAGCGACTTCCTCAACCAGATACAGCAAATAAAGAAGATGGGCAACCTTAAGGACTTGGCTGCCATGATACCCGGCCTCGGCTCGAAGATAAAGGACATCGACATCGACGACAGTGTGCTCAAGAGCATCGAGGCCATAATCAACAGCATGACGCCAAAGGAGCGCTCAAACCCGAAAATCATCAACCAAAGCCGCAGGATGCGCATAGCCAAGGGGTCGGGCACTACATTGCAGGACGTCAACAGGCTCATGAAGCAGTTCGACCAGATGCGCACGATGATGAAGCTCGTCACCGGCACGTCTAACAGCAAGATGATGCAGATGGCCAACGCCATGCGTCAGATGAAAGGAAAACTATGATAACCCAAAACGATATGCAACTAATTGACGGAAAGGCTACAGCAGCCAAGATTAAGGAAGAGATAGCAGAAGAGGTCGCCCGCATCGTCGCCAACGGCGGAAAGCGCCCGCATCTCGCGGCCGTACTCGTGGGGCACGACGGCGGTTCGGAGACTTATGTCAAGAACAAGGTCATAGCTTGCGAGGCTTGCGGGTTCAAGTCGTCGCTCATACGCTTTGAGGACAGCGTGACGGAAGCGGAGCTGCTGGAGTGTGTGGCAGGGCTCAATGCCGACCCGGACGTTGACGGCTTCATAGTGCAATTGCCCCTGCCGAAGCACATCGACGAGCAGAAGATTATCGAAGCAATCGACTATCGCAAGGACGTCGATGGCTTCCATCCAATCAACGTGGGGCGCATGGCCATCGGGTTGCCGTGTTTCATCTCTGCCACACCGCTCGGAATATTGACACTCTTGCGCCGTTATGACATTGAGACCAGCGGCAAGAAGTGCGTCATTCTGGGGCGGAGCAACATCGTTGGCAAGCCTATGGCGCAGCTTATGATGCAGAAGCAGTATGGCGACGCAACCGTGACGGTGTGCCACAGCCATTCGGCCAACCTGAAGGATGAGTGCCGCGAGGCCGACATTATAATAGCCGCAATAGGCCGCCCAGACTTCGTCACGGCCGACATGGTGAAGGACGGCGCCGTAGTCATTGACGTTGGCACCACGCGTGTGCCCGACCCGACACGCAAGAGCGGCTTCCGCCTCAATGGCGACGTCAAGTTCAGCGAGGTGGCGCCTAAGTGCTCGTTCATCACTCCGGTGCCCGGTGGGGTGGGGCCGATGACGATTTGCTCGCTCATGAAGAACACATTGGCCGCAGGAAAAAAAGAATACTATAAATAAGGAGAACCTAAACATGACCGCAGAAGAATATTACAAGCTCGGCAATCGCTACCGGCAGGAGGGTAACTGGCAACTGGCCATCAACAATTACGTGGCCGCCGTGGAGCAGGATCCCGAAAGTCCGGCCGCCGAAGCAAAGAGAATGCTCGACGACATATTGAACTTTTACAATAAGGATGCCTATAATCCTTAGTCAGATAGCTTAAACCAGATTAAAGAAAGGAGAATACTTTATGGGTAAAATCAGAGGCGCTATTGTAGTAAACACAGACAGATGCAAGGGATGCGGGCTCTGTGTGGAATCCTGTCCGCAGGATGTCATTGCGCGAGGAAAGAGAGTTAACGTCCACGGATACCCTTTTGTGGAGGTAGTGAAAGGCGATGCTTGTATAGGATGCGCGTCATGCGCCATAGTATGTCCTGACGGATGCATCACTGTTTACAGGAAAAAAATGGAGGAATGAAAGCTATGGCAGACAGAGAAGTGACACTGATGAAAGGCAACGAGGCGATAGCCCGTGCCGCTATTCGTTGTGGAGTTGACGGATATTTCGGCTATCCTATCACACCGCAGAGTGAGGTCATCGAGACACTGGCTCTCGAAAAGCCTTGGGAGACCACCGGCATGGTGGTGCTGCAGGCAGAGAGCGAGGTGGCGTCAATCAACATGTTATACGGCGCCGCCGGTGCCGGCAAGCGGGCCATGACGTCGTCGTCAAGCCCAGGTGTGGCCCTGATGCAGGAGGGCATTGCCTACATGGCAGGTGCTGAGCTTCCCGGCGTCATAGTCAACGTACAGCGCGGAGGCCCCGGCCTCGGCACCATCCAGCCGTCGCAGAGCGACTATTTCCAGGCCACACGTGGCGGTGGCAACGGTGATTACTACGTGATAGTGCTTGCACCAAACTCTGTTCAGGAGATGGCCGACTTCGTTGACCTTGCCTTTGAGCTTGCTTTCAAGTACCGTATACCGGCAATGATACTGAGCGACGGCGTCATTGGGCAGATGATGGAGAAGGTTGTGCTGCCTCCGTTCAAGCCTCGCCGCACGGAAGAGGAAATAATGAAGGAGTGCCCATGGGCCACGTTTGGCTGCATAGGTGGCAGGAAGCCTAACATAATAACGTCTTTGGAGCTGCAGCCCGAAGCAATGGAGGCCCACAACATCCACCTGCAGAAGAAGTATGATGAGATACGCCGGACAGAAGTTCGCTATGAGACACAGCAGTGCGATGACGCAGACTACATCATCGTGGCGTTCGGCAGCGCGGCCCGCATAGCCCAGAAGGCCATCGAGATTGCCCGCGAAGAGGGCATAAAGGTTGGTCTTTTCCGCCCGATAACGCTGTGGCCTTTCCCGTCAGAGCAGGTAGATGCCGTGGCAAGGGGCAAGAAGGGCGTGCTCGTGGCCGAGATAAATGCCGGCCAGATGGTAGAGGACGTGCGCCTGGCCATAAACGGCAAAGAGCCCGTTGAGCATTTCGGACGCTTGGGCGGCATTGTGCCCGATCCGGATGAGATAGTGAATGCACTGAAGACAAAACTTATGTAAGGAGGCTATAAGATGGAAAATATAATTTCGCCTGACAATCTTGTCTATAAGAAACCGACGTTGATGAACGATGTCCCGATGCATTATTGCCCGGGATGCAGCCACGGTGTGGTTCACAAGCTGGTGGCTGAAGTGATAGAAGAGATGGGCATGAGCGACAAGGCCATTGGCGTCAGCCCTGTGGGGTGTGCTGTGTTTGCCTATCGCTACATTGACATTGACTGGCAGGAGGCTGCCCACGGGCGTGCTCCAGCCGTAGCGACAGGCATCAAGAGGCTGTGGCCCGACCGTCTGGTGTTTACATACCAGGGCGACGGCGACCTTGCCTGCATAGGCACAGCCGAGACGGTGCACGCGCTGAACCGTGGCGAGAACATCACCATAATATTCATAAACAATGCCATATACGGCATGACCGGAGGCCAGATGGCGCCCACGACGCTGCTCGGCCAGAAGACCAGTACCTGCCCATACGGGCGTGAGGCGTCGCTGCATGGCTATCCGTTGAAAATCACCGAGATGGCTGCGATGATGGAAGGGACATGCTATGTGACCCGCCAGAGCGTGGATACGGTGGCTTCAATACGCAAGGCGAAAAAAGCGATACGCAAGGCTTTCCAGGCCTCGATGGAAGGAAAGGGAAGCTGCCTTGTTGAAATTGTCGCTACATGTAACAGCGGTTGGAAGCTCACCCCGGTGCAGGCCAACAAGTGGATGGAAGAGAACATGTTCCCGTTCTACCAGAAAGGCGACCTCAAGGATACTATCTGATGGTGTTTGCTCCTAACTATTATCAATGTTTTTTAAAGCAGACTTATTATGAAGAAAGAGATTATAATATCGGGCTTTGGCGGACAGGGCGTGCTGTCGATGGGTAAAATCCTTGCTTATTCGGGCCTGATGGAGGACAAGGAGGTTACGTGGATGCCGGCATACGGTCCGGAGCAGCGCGGTGGCACAGCCAATGTGACGGTCATTGTGAGCGACGACAAGATTTCATCGCCTATATTGAGCACTTACGATGTTGCCATTGTGCTCAACCAACCGTCGCTCGAGAAGTTTGAACCGAAGCTGAAGCCCGGTGGAATACTGATATACGACGGTTATGGCATCATCAATCCGCCGACGCGGAAAGACATCACCGTGTACAGGATTGACGCCATGGACAAGGCTGCCGAGATGAAGAATGCCAAGATATTCAACATGATTGTGTTGGGCGGATTCCTAAAGGTGTGCCCCATCATCAGCAACGATGGCATAGAGAAGGCCCTGAAGAAGACTCTGCCCGAGCGTCACCACGGTCTCATTCCGCTTAACATGCAGGCTCTCGAAGAGGGTGGCAAGATTATAAAGCAGATGTGACGATGACTCAATATGGCTGTCATGCAGCCTGCACAGACTGTTGCATGGTTGCTTGCCGGCATTGATTTAATGCACAATACCGCGGCCGCAAGTGCTCATTGAAGCGCTTGCGGCCGTATTTTTTTCCCAATACGGTGGTTGGCGCCCACCGTGGTCACACCCGATAGGCGTGCGAATTGGTTGCAGTATTTGGCTTTGGTGTGGCGGCTTGCGTCGAGATGAACCGGCAGGGAAGATGCCGCGTGCAGGCATTGAGCATTTGAATGGCTTGATATAAATATTCAGACAGCCACCCAGCGGTCTGTGGGCTTATTGTGGTATGGTGTGTTTGCCCGGTTTTCCCCGTCTTGCCATTGCCGTTGGTGCGGCAGCCAGCCCATGCCATCCCACCCCCGTCGGCCGTCGCCGCCAAGCCGTTCGGCGTTTAACGTCCGGGCGGCGGGCATTATTCTTGGCGTAGCAGCCGTTGTATAGGTGCCGCCCCGCAACCTCCATGCCACGGTGATGGCGGATGTTTCTGTAAATGTTGTTTCCTTATCGGCCTTGTGGCGCAACCGGCTGAGCCATAGTGGCTTGCCGGCACCATGCCGTCGATGGTGCCGAATGGGCTGTTTCGCAATGCAGTATGGCCTGTCTTGCATTGCCAAACGGCCAGTTTTGCGTTGCCAAACGGCCGTGTTTCGCAACCATGTCGTTTTGTATTGTTTCCCGAAGCTTATTTTCCCCCTCACCGCAAAGCGTTTCCGATAGGATGCCACACTGTATGTGATCCGGTTCAACGGCATAGCCTGCGTTGCGGAAAGTGGCGGGGTGGGCCAGCCACGCCACATTCTTGCTGCGCAGGCTGGGTTCGACTTGGCCTGAATGCGTATGCGTTCGCAATCATAAATGCAGTGTTCCGGTTCGTATAACATTTTTTCTTTTTTGGTTAATGGGCTGCAGCCGAAATTGAATTACATTTGCACAGGCTTACAGTTTCACGCCCGTATAGTGTGGGCGTTGCTGCCGCCATGTTTTAAAACGTGAAACATCATGCAAGCAAAAAGCGACGATATAATTACGGTAAACACCGTCGGAGAATATGCCGACCTGTTTGGTTGCCCTCTGGCGCGGCATCCCCTGTTCTGCACATGCCGACTGTCGGATGTCAGGGATTACGTCCCGGTAGGCAAACCTGTACGGTTGAACCTTTATTCTGTAGCGATAAAGGACGGCACAACCTGCAATGCACGTTACGGGTGGCGCAGCTACGACTTTTCCAGTGGGGCAATCAACTTCTTTGCCCCGGGCCAGATGCACTGTTGGGACGAACATACCGCCAACTCCGGCAGGTGGGGGTGGCCGCCCGCTGCCGAGCCTTCGGCCGACGGTTGCCCCATAGACCAAGACACTGTAAACCGCCTTGTGGACTATGCCATGGGGCATGGCGTCAACTATTTCGACACGGCTCCCATCTATTGCCAGGGGTGGTCGGAGCGGGTAACGGGCATTGCGTTGAAGCGCCATCCGCGCGACAGCTATCTCGTGGCCACCAAGATGTCTGCCTCTGACGACCTTTCGTCAGAGAACATGACGGCAATGTACCGCCGTTCTCTTGCCGACCTGCAGGTTGACTACATCGACCATTACCTTTTGCACGCCATTGGTGGCGGGGGCATGGACATGTTCGAACGGCGCTTTGTGGCCAACGGCATGCTCGACTTTCTGCTGGCAGAGCGCGAGCATGGGCGCATCCGACATCTCGGGTGGTCGTTTCACGGCGATATCGACGTGTTCAAACGGGTGTTGGACATGCACGACACCATTCATTGGGACTTTGTTCAGATACAGCTAAACTATGTAGACTGGCGGCATGCGGCGGCATACAACTCCGACTGGCAGGCTGCTTTGGGCGACAACGCCAACGCTGAGTATTTGTATGGCGAGCTGGCCCGGCGCAACATACCGGTCTTTGTGATGGAACCTTTGCTCGGGGGCAGGCTGGCAAATGTAGACCAGAACGTGCTGGCCGACATGAAACAAAAGCGCCCCGGGCACACCGCCGCTTCGTGGGCAATGCGCTTTGCAGGTTCGCTGCCGGGCGTCCTGACCGTATTGAGCGGCATGACATACATGGAACACCTAAAAGACAACCTGTCTACCTGTTCGCCTCTCGAGCCGCTATCGGTAGAAGAGCAGGGCTTTTTAGAGGATGTTGCGGTGCGGATGGCCGGAAACCGTTACATACCATGCACCGATTGCAAGTATTGCATGCCCTGTCCTTACGGCATAGACATACCGGCTATATTTCTGCATTACAACAAATGCGTCAACAACGGGATGCTGCCCGAGAGCAGCCGGCACGACGGATATGGGCAGGCACGCCGCGCTTTCCTCATTGGCTACGACCGCAGTGTGCCCCGCCTACGCCAGGCCGCCCATTGCATCGGCTGCGGCCGGTGTGCCTCTAAATGCCCGCAGGGCATCGACATACCGTCGCAGATGCAGTCTGTCGACAGGTTTGTAGAGAGGCTGCGGCGGGATGAGCCATGAGGTGTGGTGTTGGTTAGTCGGCCGGATGCACAGTCTCAGCCGTGGGCGGTCGGGCCATTGTCAGGCTTGGCGGCCGTGGACAGAAGTCGGTCAATATGTTTAGTCGATGTCTTCGGTTGGTCTTTCGTGTTGGAAAATTATGGTGGTGCCTCTTCACAGCCCCAATCCGACAGGGAAATGCCCCGCCGTTTGACGGCTTTGGTCTGCCCAACTACGCCGCATATTGCGGCCTTTGCCGCGTTTGGAATGTGGCGTAAATGCTTTTCGCGGGCCATCGTAGTGCAGCCGGCCTATGACGCTTGCAAGCCTGTCTGCTGCTGGTCGGAGGCGTATCCTGCCCATTTGCAAGGCTCTTGACCATAGAAAAGCCATGCGCGGCAGCCGCCACGGACGATTGTTTTGTAATGATTTGTCTCTGAGTTTGCCACGTTGCGCAATCCGTTGAGGTTCAGTTGGTTGGCCCGCTACAGCAGTCTGCCGTCTCAATTTGTGCCGTTTGGGCGTGCAATATGTGCCGTTTTGGCCAACAATACAGGCCGTTCGGGAATGCCGAACGGCCTGTATTGCCTCGCCATGGCGTTTTGTAAATAAATCGATAGTGCTGTAGCCCGGCCTTCACCCGGCCGTGCCCTTTGGCTAAATCTCTATGCGCTCTATGCCGCCGCAGTCTACAAGATGCTCGAAGCAGCCTTCGGCAGGGAACAGTCCGCCGTAGATGCCGGCGCAAATCAGCACCCCGCCGTGTGCAAACACAGCCACCCTGCTGTAGTCTTTGCGGCGCAGTTCGTCGAGGAAGTCGGCCACTCGGCTGTACAGTTCAGGAAAGCTTTCGCCCCCGGTCGGTGCCAAGTGCATGTAGTCATCATACCATTTTTGCAGGTTTTCGTCTTTTATCTCGTCAAACTTCTGCATCTCCCATTCGCCCATGTTCATTTCCTTTAGGCGCGGGTCGGTGGTGGCGTCGGCGTGACCGCAGTAAGCCGCCAGTTTGGTGGCGCGCGTCAGCGGCGACGAGTATGCCCGGTCGAACGGTTCAAACCTTGCGAGGTTGGCCTTTGTCACGGCGGCCTCTTCTTCAAAAGTGTCGGCCACGGGCACGTCGGTCCATCCGTAGCACGTGCCTTTTTCCACACCCACGTGGGTGTGCCTGATTAGTATCACTTCCATCTGTCGGTTCTATGTTATGTTGTTCAGTATTGGCTGTAGCAGCAGCTCACGGTGATGTATACCGTCAGTTCTACGAGAAGGAACATCGCCCCGCAGCAATCGCCGGTGTATCCGCGCAGTCGGTGCCATATAAGCAGGTAGAGAGCGTACATCACCAGGCACGGCATGAATATGACATACTGCCAGTCGGTGTAGCCCCTGGTTAGGTAGATGAATGCCGCCATGGGCAGCAATCCCTGCAGGGCCATGCCCACTCCGGCCTTGATGCCGGGGCGCCGGTATACGGTCTTGGCCTTCGACTCTTCTTCGGTGCGTGCGTAAGGCATCATCATTATCACCTGCCCGGCCACCATCTTGGCAAAAGGGTCGGCAGCGAATACCGTGAGCGCCGCCACCATGGGTGGCAATGAGAGGAGCGAGGCCACAAGCAACAGTTCGTAGACCACCAGGCCCACCACACCGTAAGTGCCTGTCCGCGAGTCTTTCATTATGGCGAGTATGCGGTTGCGATCGGTGCCTCCGCCGCCGAAACCGTCGAAAAAGTCACACAACCCGTCTTCGTGAAGCGCGCCTGTAAGCAGCAGCCGTATGGCCACGGCCAGCAATATTGCCACGGAATACGGCATTGCATGGTGACCGAAGAATATGACGGCAGCCGTGATGCCGCCGGTGAGCCACCCCACCAATGGCCAGTACTCAACCACGGCGCGGTAGCACTGGCGCGGAGGCTGGTGGATTCGCCACAGCGGCAGGCGCGTGAAGAAGATCAAGGCAGCCCAAAGGTTGTCGTACCATTTAGAAGTATTTAGTGATATTTGCATGTTCAAAGTCGTTCATTTCGTTCATCATTCTAACCGCACTGTCTATTATCGGGAAAGCGCAGAGCGCCCCTGTGCCTTCGCCGAGCCTCATGCCGAGCTGCAGCAGGGGCTCGGCGTGCAGCAGCTGCAGCAGCCTGCGATGGCCGTTCTCGTCGCCCTGGTGCCCGAATATCATGTAGTCGCGGGCTTCCGGAACCAGTTTTGTGGCGGCAAGGGCGACATTATGAATCCGTCGACCATCACAACCAGGCGGCGTTCGGCGGCGCCGAGCATGAGCCCCACGGCGGCAACCATCTCGAAGCCTCCGAAGTATCGAATGCAGTCGGTCACGCCGGCGTCGGGTTTCCATCGGTGGTAGCGCCCGGTGGCCTCGGCCAGCACTTTGCGCTTGTGCGCCAGTCCGGGGCTGTCGAGTCCGGCCCCGGCCCCTATGCATTCGTCGAGCGCAACGCCCCCGAGCTCGCTCATCCATACGCTCGATGCCGAAGTGTTGCCTATCCCCATCTCGCCTATGCAGATGATGTCGGAGCCCTCGTCAAGGCACATCGCGGCCAGTTCGTCGCCGGTTTCGACAGCCTTGTCCATCTGTTCCAAGCTCATGGCCGGGCCGTAAAGGAAATCGGCCGTGCCGCGGGCAATCTTCCTGTCGGTTATCGCGGGGTATCCTCCGAGGTCATGGTCGACGCCCATGTCTACAATGTGCAGTTTTAACCCGTGCTGCCTGCAAAACATGTTAACGCCTCCGCCGCCCTTGGTGAAGTTGACCATCTGCTGCCATGTCACCTCGCGCGGCGACACGCTCACGCCTTCGCGCTCTATGCCATGGTCGGCGCCGAGCAGTATGTGTTGCGGTTTGTGCAGTGTGGGGTGCAGCGTTTGCTCTATCAGGCATATCTGCATGGCAATGCTTTCCAGCCTGCCAAGCGAACCTTTGGGCTTGTTCAGGTTGTCAATCTTGTGGCGTATGGAGTCTTCAATGCGCCTGTCAGGCCTCTCGATGTTAAACTTTCTCATGTCTGTATATGTTTTTTTGCATTGACTTGCCGGCCGCGCAAACTTGTTTGGCGCGCCTTGCTCTCATTTTATCCTTACAGGTATGCCGCTCACCATGAGCACCACTTCGTCGGCTTTCGACGCGACATACTGGTTCATCCAGCCCTCCAGGTCGGTGAAACGCCGCTGTATGGCGTTCTCGCTCACGCCGCCCCAGCCAATCTCGTTGGTCACGAAGATAAACGTCGCGTCTTGCCGCGTGAGCCGGTCAAACTCGTCTTTCAGGGCGCCCAGGGCCTCGTCGACCGACGGTTGCTCCCATTCGGCCCTGTCGCGGCGGAAAAAGAAGTTGGTGCACCACAGCGTGATGCAGTCTACCACGGCCACCCTGCCGCTGAGGTCGTGGCGGCTCAGGTGCTTCTCTTCCTCAATGTTGGTCCATTCCTGGCCGCGCCTCTGCTTGTGTTTGGCCACCCTCTGGCGGAACTCGTCGTCCCAGATGTGCGCCGTCGCCATGTAAACGGGCGTCGGGCTGAGGCTCAGCGCCAGGCTTTCTGCATATCGGCTCTTGCCGGAACGCTGCCCTCCGGTTATCATTATAATCTTAGTCATTGCGTAGGCAAAGTTACAATAAAAATCCGAAAGGGCTGAATAGCCAACCATCGATATAGCTTATAAATAGTTCTAAATGGTGGTATTTGTCTTAAAACGGATTTTTTGGGGCCTAAACATTTGGCGCAATCGACTTTTTAAACTAATATTGCATGTGGCAAGGGATACAATACCCTGCATTAATAGATAAAAATTATAGGTATGAAAAAGTTATTATTAATGTTTGCTGCAGTCGCATTGGCTGCACAAACTACATCTGCTCAGACAGTCGAAGACAGCAAGTTTTTTGACAATTGGTATTTGGGAGTCAACACAGGTCTAAACGCTAAGACCACACACACGGCCATATTCAAGAACCTCAACCCTTCGGCCGGTTTGCGCATAGGGCGCTATTTTACGCCGGTATTTGGTTTTGCAATCGAAGGCGAGGCTTATTTCAACAATAAAGCGAGCATGCAGCGCCCGCTCGGTACGTTTGTCAAGGGCACCAATGTGTCGTTGTTGGGAACCACAAACTTCAGCAATTGGTTTGGCGGTTACACCGGCGAGCCGCGCTTGTTTGAGGTAATCGGTGTCTATGGACTGGGCTGGGGCCACGTCTTCAGCACAGAGAGTGCCGACGTTTACGAGCGCAATGCGTTCACCTCAAAGCTGGGATTGGACTTCGCCTTCAACCTCGGTGCACGCAAGGACTGGCAGGTTTACATTGAGCCGAACATCACTTATGCGCTTGATAACGGCATGAAGACACAGTTCAATGTAGACCGTTCTGCCTTGGGAGTGCTCGTTGGAGTGAACTACAAGTTTGCCAACAGCAACGGGACACATAATTTCAAGATTGCAGAATTGCGCGACCAGGCTGAGATTGACGGTCTGAACGACAGGATAAACAGGTTGCGCGCCGCCAATGAAGAGAAGGAAGGCGTCATCGCCAACGACCGCAACACCATAGCAGACCTGCAGGCTCAGCTCGCAGCAGCCAAGCAGCAGAAGCCTACGGTGGTTGTGAAGAAAGACGAGAACGTTCTCCAGCCTACTGTCATTTTCCGCCAGGGAAAGAGCAATATCGATGCCGCACAATACGCAAGTGTGTCGATGGTGGCTACATATATGAAGAACCACAAGGACGCAAGGATACTTATCAAGGGATATGCTTCGCCGGAAGGCAGCAAGGAACTGAACCAGAAGCTCTCTGAAGCACGTGCAAATGCTGTCAAGGACGCGCTTGTCAAGCGTTACGGCGTGGCTGCCTCACGCATCAGCGTAAGGGGCATGGGAGCCACAGACGAGCTATTCGACGAGGTAGATTTCAACAGAGTGGTTACTTTTACGGATATTAGCAAGCAATAGTTAGAGCCGTAGCGGCAAATAGTTTTGTCCGCCGAATAAAGAAAAGGGTAAATTTTTGTTTTGGGATACGCCCCCGTCGGCCTGATGGCCGGCGGGGTTTTTCATGCCCATTTCGGGCGTTTGGGACTTAGTGGCTGTGGGGAGTGTAGGGCGGGGTGCTCTCTTCGGTCGAGGCAGGCGTGCCGTTTCACCTGCCAATCGCTTTGCTGCCATGTTGCGTTTGGTGTGGCATTGTTGACCGGCGTAATTCATAATAAGGATTAATGAGCGTGAAATAATGCTATCAGATGCTCGTCTTAAACCATAAAATGACTATATTTGCCAATGAGGATGTGGTCTCGCATCTGCAGTGTTAACTAAACAGGGTCCGATAGAGACGGAGGGCCTGATGGAGGAACAGACTATGAAGCCAAGAAGAAAATCGTACAATGAAGAGTTCTATGAGCTGGACAATCACTACAACGAGGATTTCGACGAGCGTTATCAGTCCATGGTCAACATCTCCGGATGGTACGCATGACCATGTTGGTCGTCATTCTGTTTTGAATTAAAACATCCCGCTTACACGGTCAATTGACTCGGTGAGCGGGATGTTCCTTTTGGTGTTGGTTGCCTGTCGAGGTGTCTTGGCTTGGCAGGCATTGCCGTCAGATAGTCTTGATGTCTATCGATTTGGTTATGTTATGCTTCTTGTCGGTCACTGTAAGTGTCAATTTCCCGGCCTGTTTTGTGCTGCGCACGATGACCACCAGCTGTCCGTTGAAGAGCTTCATCTGCGGTTTGGTGAACGGCTCGAGCGATGTTGCGTCGCCATTGCAGGCTGCCTGGAACACGCCATCGCCTTCGACGGTGAACGTCAGTTGGCTGTCGGACGTCGGACATGGCGTCCCCTCCTTGTCAGCCATGGTGACAGTGACGAATGCCATGTCTTCTCCGTCTGCCTTGAGTGTTGGCGTTTGGCTTGCCGTCTGGCATTCGGCGCTCAGCAATAGCTGCGCCGGCTTTCCGGCGGTACGTCGGCTTTGCTCTCCTATTTTGTTTCCGTTGGCGTCGTAAGTGACGACTTTGATTTCTCCCGGCTCATATTTCACGTTGTTCCAGCGCAGGCGGTAGCGGTCAAGGCGGCCTTCCTTGTTCTTCCTAATGCGCCCCTGGCTCTTGCCGTTGACAAACAGTTCGCCCTCAACGCCGTCGGTGTAGCAGTATACCGGCGTAACTTTTCCCTCGCGGCCGGGCCACGTCCAGTGGGGCAGCAGATGCGTTGTGTGCTCCTCCTTGTTCCATTTGCTGCGGTAGAGATAGTAACGGTCTTTGGGCAGTCCGGCCAAGTCGCATATCCCGAAGTAGCTGCTGCGGCTGGGCCAATACTCGTCATATGGCGTAGGTTCGCCCAGATAGTCGTATCCTGTCCACACAAACTCGCCGATGACTTGGTCATAATCGTCTTGCCAACGCCAGTCGTCGTCGGGCAGGTTGCTCCATGAGCAGTGCTCAACGTCGTAGCCCGAGCATTGCCCGTCGGCGTACTTCTTTCCTGCAGCAATGTCAACGGGGAACTTGTAGACGCCCCGCGAGCTTACCGTCGACGCCGTCTCCGAGCCGAGCAGGAAGCCCTGCGGCAACTCTTTCAGTCCTTTTTCATACTTGTGAAGGCGGTAGTTGAATCCCGGAACGTCCATCACCCCGGCGAAACCAGTCTTCATTGCGTTGTCCACACGGTCCATTCCCTGCGTCACCGTGCGCGTGGGGTCGAGTTTGTGGCACAGGTCCTGCAACCTCTTGGCCGTCTCGGCACCTCCCCTCATGCCCTGTTCGGGTATTTCGTTGCCAATGCTCCACATTATGATAGACGGGTGGTTGCGATGGTTGAGGATAAGGTTGGTAATGTCTTTCTCGGCCCATTCGTCGAAGAAGCGGCAGTAGCCATTCTTGCACTTGGGGTATTTCCACATGTCGAAGCTCTCGGCCATGACCATCATCCCGAGCGAGTCGCACACGTCCATCTGCATTGTCGAAGGCATGTTGTGTGCCGTACGTATTGCGTCGCAGCCCATTTCCTTCATCATTTTTATCTGTCTTATCAGCGCGGCCTTGTTTATTGCGGCACCGAGCGGGCCCAAGTCGTGGTGCAGGCACACTCCCTTTATTTTCCGTGTCTGCCCGTTGAGTTGGAATCCGCCTTCCTTTGTGACGCTCACGGTGCGTATACCGAAGTTCATTGTCTGCTCGTCCATCAGCCTGTTGCCTTTATACAGGCGCGTGGTGAGCTTGTAGAGGTATGGCGATTCGGGCGACCACAGCTCCGGTTTGTCCACGTCCAGCTGGGTCTTCACCGTTCCGTCGGCCTCGATGTCGCATCTGCTTGCAGCTGCCACGTAGCCTTTGCGGTCGTAAAGTGTTATCTCCACCCCGGCCTTGTCGGTGGCGTCGATGCCTTCAACCTTTGTGTCTACGTCTATGTATGCCTTCTTTCCGTCTATCTTGGCAGTCCTTGCGAACGTTGCCCAGGTGGCAATCCGCTCCTTGCCGGTCAGTATCAGTGTGACAGGACGGTAGATTCCACCCCCGGGATACCATCGGCTGCTCTCCTCAAGGTTGTTCAGGTCGACCTCCATTAGGTTGTCGCCGGCCTTGATGTATGGCGTTATGTCTATCTTGAACGCATTATATCCATACGGCCAAAAGCCGGCTTTCTGTCCGTTGATGGTCACTGTCGGCTCGGCCATCGCCCCGTCGAACACCAGCTCGGCCTTGCTGTAGCCCTCGGGTATGGCCAGTGTGCGCTTGTAATGGCCTTCGCCAATCCACGGCAGCGCGCCCGACCGGCCCGACTTCTCCGTTGCCACCTTCTCGTTGTTTTGCTCAATTGCCACCGTCTGCAAGTCCCATTTCTTGTCGAACGGGCCGCTGATGGCCCAGTCGTGGGGCACGCTAACGGTTTGCCACTCGGCCTTGTCGCGTGAGAACTGCCATCCATCGGTCAGCGTAATTTCCCTCCGCGTCTGCGCTATGGCGGCTGTTGCCACGGCCAGCGCAATGGTCAGAATCTTGTCTCTCATTATGTTTTGATTATTAGAATGTTCTATTTTGCAAAGTTACTAATAAAAATCTAACCTTCGGTATTGTGTGTGTGAAAAAGCTTTCATAATGGTGGTGGCAGTTGAAAATGGGTTGCGGGCGAGCCCGCAGCCTTGTGGCTGCAGGCCATGGTGGGCCCAGGTGGCCGCCAATGCCATGGTAGCGGCAGTGGCGGGGCACGGCTTGCGCAACGGCATTAGGTCATGGCCGTTGGGCCGTTGGGCGGTTTTCCATAATCCGGTTCACCTTTTCCACCATTCCGGGGCCGTAGTGGCAGCTGTCAACTATGCGCCCTTTGTTGTCTAATATTATCGCAGTCGGCATTGCGTTCACGTGGTTCAGAGCCGCAAAGTTGCCCCCGAAGATGTTGGTCAAGCGCTCCATGCCGTTGCGTCTTATGTACCACCGCCATATGTCGCCATTGAACCCGAACGTGAAGGCATGGCACACTATGTCCAGGCCCTTGCCGCCATAGCGGTCGTAAAGCTGCCTGACGATTTCGGCTCCGCGCAGTCCGTCCCTGTTTTGTGGATAGTACAGGTAAAGCAAAGTATACCCGTCGCCGCGAAATTCAGCCGTGTTGCGTTTGTTGCCGTCGGTGTCCCAGCATTCAGTGTCGGCCAGTTTTGTGCCGGGTTTCAGCTTTTCGTTGTCATTAAAGTATTTCGCTGCCGGCTGCATAAGCAGGTTTGATGCGTAGCGCCCGGTCGAATCTACGTAGAGTGCCAGCTCGTCTTGGCTCATCCTGAAATAATAATTGTACAGCAGGAACAGGTGTACGGCATTGTCGCTGTTGGCCTTTATTGTTGCCATTACATAATTGTCGAGCCGCCGCATCAGTCGGGCAAAGCCCGCACTGTCGGTCACTGTCAACCTGCCGTCGATGGTTGTGGAGTATTTTATGGCCTCGGTGTCGAATGCTTTCAGCGAGTCTTGCACCGCCATCAGTTTCATGTTGGTCTCAGAGGCAGATGTTATGCCGCGCCTCATGTCTACGTTTATCGTCACGGTGTCGGCAAAGGCATAGTAAGTATTGCTGCCGTCGGTGATGCAGACGAGCGAGTTTCTCACCCTGTCCTTGCAGAAACGGAACCCCCGCTTATCGGTTGGCACGGCGAAAGTCTTGTCGGGTGCCAATCCGCCGACGAATATCTTTGAGTCCTCATCAGCCGCAGTTCCGATGATTCTGACGGCGATTGTGGGTTCATCATTGCACATTTGCGGGTATCCCATGAACTCGGAGACAACCATAAACTCTTCCGGCGGGCATAACCTTTTGCCAAGCCTTGAGCGCGTTGACATTGCGAGGTCAGAGCTTTGCGACCTGTATGGCTTCTCCGTTTTTTGTTCCGTCTTCCTTCTGAAGGCCGACACTGTTCTCATAAGAGCCTTGTCCCTCTGACTGTTGCCGGTTTCTTCCATCGACCAAACATTTCGCTTTATCGAGTCATATTGTTCGGTTGTAAGCGTGCCGTCAAACTTTTCGGCGAGCCTCCTCATCACGAACGCTATGGCATCACACTGCTTGTAGTTGCCTTTGGCCATGCTTTTTCGGAACTTCTCTGCCAGCATCTTCACCTGGCTTACGGCTATGTCGCCGGTCATGGTGTCTATCCTCTCTGTTTCATCCACGTCGTATACCTTTTGTTCCGAGCCGCTTTCGTTGAAGTCGATATAGCTGTTTGCCTGCCAGTCTTTTCCGGTCAGTTTGGCAATATAGCCGTCGATGGTGCAGAAACGCCTCGACTCCATGTCTGTGAATAGCTGCGGTTTCCAGGCAAACATATAGTTGGTGCGCACACTGTCGCTGCCGCAGAAAGTCATTGTGGCATAGTTGCACAGATTGTCGAGCGGATATGAATATGCCGTCACCCCGCCAATGCTGTCGGAGTAGGCGTAGGTCAATCCATCAATCTCACGCGAGCTGATGCCCGAAGGGTCGGCATCGTGAATCAATGCCTGCGACGCAAGGCCGGCATTTCGTTTCAATGCCCGTTCCAGGCGCCCTATGCACTTCGGCAACAATGGGGCGGCAGCAGTGTCGCCCACTTCGTAAAGATATTTAAAATAAAGCGTTTTGCAGTCTTGAATGTGCGGAGCCTGGCGGTTGCCGGCCTTTTGCTGATTATAGAGCTTGGCATTGAAGAAAGCATTGGCGTTGTCGGCCCGGCGCGTCTGCAGTTCGTCCGAGCGTTCAAGCCTTGCTATTTCCTTGTCTATGTCGTCGATGGCGCGTTGTGTTTGGGCTGCGCCCATGGTGCAAACGGAGGCCAGTGCCATTGTCATGCAGATCTTTGCTTTCATTGTTCCGTGTCGTTTCTGGTTGTTGTCATGTTGTTTTTGGCATTGTCATTGTCGGGTGCAAGCAAATTGTCGAGCAGTTTCCTGCTGATGATTTCCTGCAGCCGGGCGTCGGTGCGTATCATCTTCTCCACCTGGGCCGTATAGACCGAATCGCCCACGCGGTCGAGTTCCTTTTCAGGAAATAGGTCGATGGAGGCGGAAAAGCCATCCGCCTGCATCCCGGCGTGTTCATTTCCTGAGTTCGCGTGCCATTCTCTTGATTTCACGCAGGGCATACTCCCCGTGATATAATTGTGGCGGCTCCATGTTGGCTATGAGTCCGTCGGGGGTCACTATTTCCTTGTGTGGTATGCCGTTGAACTTGAACAGTGCCATGAACCGTAGCCAGTCGTCGTATGGTATGCGGTAAGATTCTTCGCCGTTCAGGTATTTTGCAGTGAACTCCTTGTAAGACTTGTCTGATGTCTGGCGCTCGTTGGTGATGAACACCAGCTCTACGCCGGGCATGGCCGCTATGGAGTCGCGAAGCCTCCGGGATGCTTCTATCTCGGCAACGCACGGCCCGCACGTGGTGGCCCAGAAGTCTACAATGACCGTTTTGCCTCGATATGGCTTCACGATAGCGTTGAACGCGTCGGCGGCGCGGCCATTGGGCAGGGCGTATGTGGCCTTGGCCCTACTGTCCAGCCGGCGCTGCAGACTGTCGAGCCGCTCCCTAAGAAATGGCGAAACAAGCAGTTGCCTGCGGCTGTCTATAAGCGTTGAGCCTCGCTCCGGGTCTTTGTCATACACCGCCCTTGTGTAATATTCCTCGTTGAGCCATATTAGTTGGAGCAGCTTCGATGGGTGGCCGAGACCGAATATGGCTTCATCTATGGCCATGCGCCTGCTGTCGTCTGCCCATTCCAGCCTGTTGGCGGGTTTTCCCGGGATGCGTTTGTATGCTATTGGTTTGCAGTATTCGTAACGGTTTTGCAGGAAATAGAGTTCAAAGGGCAGCGAGAAACAGGTGAGATCTTCCAGCCCCATGTGGCGCATGAAGGCATAGTTGGCCGGGTTCATGTTGCTTGTGGCGGTGGTGTCCGTGTCGTTCTCCTTAAACCAAGATATGAACATGCAGCACCTCATGCGCGTAATCGTGCGTAGCAGGTGAGCCTCTTCCGTGTCGAGGCCGTATTTGCCAATCAGGTAGTTGGCAAAGGCCATCCGTTGCTCCGTGCCGCTTACGATGGCTTTAGAATAGTCGGCAAAGGTCAGCGAGTCGGCCAATGTATTCATGTGGTGGTAGTCGAGCGACATGTCGGGGCTGTAGTTTGACAGCAGAGTGAGCAGCCTCTGGTGGCGCGTGCCGTCGGCATAGCTCACGGTGTTGTCCTCGTTGATGGTCACGTCGATGGTGTCGCCAGCGCAGAGGTAGAAGTAGTATTTGCTGTTGTCATTGTTCAGATAGTCGAGCGTTGGGCATTCTACCGGCAGCGTGGCCGTAAACGTGCCGTCGTAGGCCACTTCAAACACCTTCGGTGTCTCCGTGTGCATGATGGCGTTGTAGCCGTAGTGGTTTATTATGGTGGGGTGCTTGCCGGCGAAGCGGCCGCGCACAACGCCCGTGCCGCGGCGGAAAAAAGCAGCCTCGTCGGCAATCTGCAGGGCGGTGTCGGGCGTTATGGCAGTGGCATCCTTGCCCATCGGCTTCTCTCCCCGCTCGTGTATGCCCCATATCTTATAGTCGTTAGGCCCCTCTATCATGTCGATGTAGCGTGTGGACAGAGGCAGCGGATTGAACGAAACCTTGAAGTCGGCCTCGCCAGACTTGGGCATCGTGAACCTCTTGCTTAGCCCGATGCCTATTCCGCAGCGCGTGGCATACCGCCGCCCCGCGTCGTCTACCAGCACCGTAGAGCGCGACAGGCGAATCCACCAGCCCGGTTTGTATTTGGCGTGAAACGAAACCACGGTGGCCGTGTCGCTCAGTTCGATGCGCGTCACGGTAAGTGTGTTGTCGGTGCTGTTTGCCATGCACTCAGGGTTATCTATCACCCGTGGCCTCTTTGCCATGGCTGAGAGTGTGCAGAGAGCGGCCGCCGCAACGGCCATTGTCTTGTAGAAGTAGTTTGATTTCATTGTTTGTTTGTTTTAAGTTGCGCGCTATTGGTTCGCTTTAGGGGCCTCGTCGTTGTGTGTTGGCGTGGTTACCATGTTTTTGTTGTTTGCTTTTGATTTTGCAAATATACTTCTTTTATCATAAAATCCACGTCTGATGATGAGTTTTTTTGGGCATAGCCCACCCCTAATGCGGTATGCCCGGGGCAGTAATAACACCTGCGTGAGCAACGTTTATGTATTGGCGACTTAGTTTCGCCGCAAATGCGCGAGTATTGGCCGCATAAATGTAAGTTCCTGTAAATCAGTTGTAATGCTTAGCTTTGAGTGCCGACAAGTCCAGATGCGGATTTTGTTGTTGGTCGAAACATGGATGTAAACTCAACTATTTGTCGCATTCAGGCATGCAAAACAAGCCGGATGACAGTTCAAGACATGTGGTTAAGCAATGCAGTATGGCACGTATTGCAATGCCGAACATGCCGTTTCATAAAGATTCCCCTGCGGTTTTGCTCTTTTCGGTGGTTGCCGTCGCCTCTCCGGCCATGGTTTCCAGTCTGTTTGCCCGATTTGTTTTGTCATGCATTCAGAAAAATGTAGCACTCACGATACGTAGTCTTAAGTTTCCGGTTCATCCCCCTGCATGCTTGCCCTCATCCATCCGGCCGAGCGAACTTGCCAACGTCGTTTCCCCGTGCTTTAATTTTTAACTCATAATTTTTAATTCTTGAATGTTCTTCTTTTGCCCCATTGTCTTCCCATTCCCTTGAATCTTCCTCCTTAAATCTTACTACTTAATACTTAATACTTACTTTCCCCTTCTCTTATTTTATATATTAGAAGATGTAGTGTGATTGCATTTTGTTATCAATATGCGGTATATGGTTATAAATTTGCAGTAATATGGCATTTAATTGAATATTTTTTTGCATATTAAAATATAAAAGGCTAACTTTGCATCAAACTACGGTAGAAATTAAAAACATACACGAAATATGAAGCATAAGTTGAGAAGCGCAGTGTGTACCGAGGGTCGCCGCATGGCCGGCGCGCGTGCCCTGTGGGTGGCTTCGGGCATGAAGCGCGAGCAGTTTGGGCGTCCCATCATAGCCATAGTCAACTCATTCACGCAGTTTGTGCCCGGTCATACGCATTTGCACGAGATAGGCCAGATAGTAAAAAGCGAGATTGAGTCCATGGGATGCTACGCCGCCGAGTTCAACACGATAGCCATCGACGACGGGATAGCCATGGGCCACGACGGCATGCTGTACTCATTGCCCAGCCGCGACATCATCGCCGATTCAGTGGAGTATATGGTCAACGCCCATAAAGCGGATGCGATGATTTGCATCTCCAACTGCGACAAGGTGACGCCGGGCATGCTCATGGCTGCGATGAGGCTCAACATACCCACCGTGTTTTGTTCGGGCGGCCCCATGGAGGCCGGGCGCTGGCGCGGCGAGAATGCCGACCTGATAACGGCAATGGTGAAAGGCGCCGACCCGTCGGTTAGCGACGATGAGGTGGCCGAGCTTGAGGGTTGCGCCTGTCCGGGCTGCGGCAGTTGCTCGGGCATGTTCACCGCCAACTCAATGAACTCGCTCACCGAGGCCATCGGACTGGCCCTGCCCGGCAACGGCACCATACTGGCCACCCATAAAAACAGGATTCAGCTGTTCCGCGACGCCGCCCGGCAGGTTGTAAACAACGCCATGGCATACTACGAGGATGGCGACGAGAGCGTGTTGCCGCGCAACATAGCCACGCGCCAGGCGTTCCTCAATGCCATGTCGCTCGACATAGCCATGGGCGGAAGCACCAACACAGTGCTCCATCTGCTGGCCGTGGCGCAAGAGGCCGGCGCCGACTTCACCATGACCGACATCGACGAGCTTAGCCGCCGAGTGCCTTGCCTTTGCAAGTTGGCGCCCAACACCCAGAAATACAGCGTCCAGGAGTGTGGCCGCGCGGGCGGCATACTCGGCATAATGAACGAACTGGCTAAGGGAGGACTGATAGACGGCAATGTAAACCGCGTTGACAGACACACCCTTGGCGAGCAGATGAAACGTTACGACATCACCAACGGCACGCCCGACGCCGAGGCAGAGCGCATCTACGGCAGCGCCCCGGGGCACAGGTTCTCTACGGTCATGGGCAGCCAGGACGCCCGCTGGGAGTCGTTGGATGCCGACCGGGCCTGCGGTTGCATTCGCGACATAGAGCATGCATATACAAAGGACGGCGGACTGGCAGTGCTTTTCGGCAATATCGCGCAGGATGGCTGCGTGGTGAAGACCGCCGGCGTCGACGAGAAGATATGGCGGTTCTCGGGCCCGGCCCGCGTGTTCGACTCACAGGAAGATGCCTGCGAGGGAATACTCGGTGGGCGGGTGAAGAGCGGCGACTGCGTGGTCATCACCCACGAAGGGCCCAAGGGCGGCCCGGGCATGCAGGAAATGCTCTATCCAACGTCGTATATCAAGAGCATGCACTTGGGCACTGAATGTGCGCTCATTACCGACGGGCGCTTCTCGGGCGGCACCAGCGGCCTCAGCATAGGCCATATCTCGCCCGAGGCTGCCGCCGGCGGCAACATCGGCAAGATTGTAGACGGCGACATCATCGACATCGACATACCCAACCGAAGCATCAACGTAAGGCTTACCGAGGCAGAGCTGTCCGCAAGGCCGCAGCGCCCCATGACGCGCCGGCGCACGGTGTCGAAGGCCCTGAAGGCTTATGCGCAGAGCGTCAGCTCGGCCGACAAGGGCGGAGTGAGGATTATCGAAGATTGAAAACGGCAGTGGCCGGTTCATGGCTGGGCGGCAGTGGCTGTTGGCCTGGGCCGTGCAGCAGTGAGTGATGCGCCGTGGCTGTGGCCGGGCGCATTGCCATTGTTGGGCAGAACCGGCCGGGCGCATGGCCGTCGTGGCTTCAACAGGCAGCCAGCGGCTGTTTTCTTTGTCTGATTTCTAAATAAAAGGATTATGCAAAACGAAATTATATCAGGTGCGGAAATAATGATTAGGGCGCTCAGGGAAGAGGGCGTGAAGACCATCTTTGGTTATCCCGGAGGGTCTATCATGCCTGTGTTCGACGTGCTCTATGATTACACACGAGGAGAGAACAAGGCATTCGACCATATCCTGGTGCGCCACGAACAGGCTGCAACGCATGCCGCCGAAGGCTTTGCCAGGGTGAGCGGCGAAGTAGGGGTGTGCATAGTGACAAGCGGGCCGGGCGCAACCAATACGCTCACCGGCGTGGCTGACGCCATGCTCGACTCAACACCGATGGTGGTAATTGCCGGACAGGTGAGCATTGCGGCCCTCGGCACCGATGCTTTCCAGGAGGTTGACCTTGTGGGCTTGGCGCAGCCAATATCAAAATGGAGCTATCAGATAAGGCGTCCGGAAGACATTGCGTGGGCAGTGAGCCGCGCTTTCTATATCGCACGGTCGGGACGGCCCGGCCCGGTGGTGCTCGACTTCCCAAAGAATGCACAGGTTGACATGGCCGAATGGAAGCCGGCGCACGTGGATTTTGTGAGAAGCTATGTGCCTTACCCAACGCCCGACGAACACGCCATAGCCGAGGCGGCTGCACTGATCAATGATGCCGAGCGACCGTTGGCATTGGTAGGGCAGGGCGTAGAGCTGGGCAACGCCCATAACGAACTGCTTGAGTTTATCGAGAAAGCGGGCATACCGGCAGCCCGTACGCTGCTCGGCTTGTCGGCGTTGCCCACGGGTCATCCGCTCAATGTGGGCATGCTTGGCATGCACGGCAACTATGCGCCAAACGTGAAAGAGCAGGAGTGTGATGTGCTTATTGCCATTGGCATGCGCTTTAGCGACAGGGTGACAGGACTGACGTCTACTTATGCCAGGCAGGCAAAGGTGATTCACCTCGACATCGACAGCTCGGAAATAGACAAATGTGTCAAGACCGACGTGGCTGTGATAGGCGACTGCAAGGTCACACTGCCTGCCATAACGAGATTGCTCAAGAAAAACGACCACCACGCATGGCGCGAGTCGTTCGACCGACTCTACGACATGGAGTATGAGAAGGTGATAAGCAAGGCAATACACCCGGCTGACGGCCCTCTGCTCATGGGCGAAGTGGTCAACGCGGTGGCCGAGGCTACGGGCGGCGATGCCGTGCTGGTGACCGACGTTGGGCAGAACCAGATGTTTGCAAGCCGGTATTTTCGGTACAACCGTAAGCGCTCCATTGTAACGAGCGGCGGACTCGGCACCATGGGATTCGGGCTGCCGGCTGCCGTGGGGGCTGCTTTCGGGGCACCGGAACGCACCGTTTGTGTGTTCACTGGCGACGGAGGGTTCCAGATGAGCATACAGGAACTGGGCACGATCATGGAGAATCGGGTGCCGGTGAAGATGATATTGATGAACAACAATTACCTTGGCAACGTGCGGCAGTGGCAGGATATGTTCTTCGAAGGGAAGAGGTCGTTCACCAAGATGCTCAACCCTGTATACGAAAAAGTGGCCGATGCTTACGGCATAGCATATTCGCTGGTGACAGACAGGGCTGCATTGGACGGCGAGGTGGCCAGGATGCTTGCCACGCCTGGCCCATATCTGCTTGAATGCGCAATAAAGGAAGAAGACAACGTGCTGCCGATGACGCCTCCGGGAAAGAGTGTTGACGAGATGTTGTTGGAAATAAAATGATGAGATATGGAAGGAAAGAAACTGTATACATTGCTGGTCTACTCCGAAAACATTGCCGGTATACTTAACCAGATAACGGCCGTCTTCACGCGAAGGCAGGTGAACATAGAGAGCCTTAACGTCTCGGCATCGAGCATTGAGGGCCTGCATAAGTACACGATAACCGCATGGAGCGACCAAGATCAGATAGAGAAGATAACCAAACAGATAGAAAAGAAGATTGATGTAGTAAAGGCTAAGTACTACACCGACGACGAGTTGTTTATCAGGGAGACCGGTTTGTACAAGCTGTCTACGGATACCGTGCTCGGAAACCCGGACGTTTCGCGCACCATACGCAAGCATGGGGCAAACATAGCCGAGGTGAATCCTACTTACGTTATTGTGATGTTGAACGGCATGACCGAAGACATCATGAGCTTGTTTCACGCCCTCAACGATTTCGGGTGTGTGTTGCAGTACACCCGCTCGGGGCGCATCGCCGTGACACGCAGCACCCAGGAGGAGGTGAGCACATACCTCGAGGAGCGTGAACTGAGGCGTGGGGCCGGCAACAATGCCGGGGCCTGACGTCCGGCCCGGCGCTGTTGACGGTTGATGAGGCCCTTTACGCCACGGGCAGCACGTAGCTGTCAGCGGGTGGGGTGGCTGCAACGGTGGCGCTGGGGTGGGGCGGCCACGGCACAGCTCGATTATTACAATGACATGATTATACAACATTGACTATATTGATATGGATAAAATAGGCAAGTATCTCTTTTTGGCGGAGCCGTTCCATTGTGACTTTTCGCACCGCCTTTTTATGTCTCACCTTGGCAATCACATGCTGAATGCAGCGGATTTCCATTCAACTGAACGTGGCTTCGGCATGACTTACCTCAACCCGATACACAAGACGTGGGTGCTATCGCGCCTTGCCGTGGAGATGGAGGAGATGCCGGTGCAGTACACCAAGTTCTTCGTTGAGACCTGGGTTGAGGGTGCCATGAAGTATTTTACGAACAGAAACTTCCGCGTTGTGGGCGAAGACGGGCGCGTGTTTGGCTATGGCCGCAGCGTTTGGGCTATGATAGACACAGACACAAGGCAGCCCCAGGACATACTGGCGATACACGACGGGGCGATAAAAGGATGGATAGAGACAGGCAAGGAGTGCCCCATCGAAAAGAGTTCACGCGTCAAGATGTCTGCCGATGCGTCGATTGTGCGAACCATCGATACCGGTTACAGCGACGTAGACGTAAACGGTCACGTCAACTCGGTGAAGTACATAGAGCACGTTTTAGACCTGTTTGACATAGAATGGCACAGAACCCACAGGCTGAAACGCTTCGAGATAGCATATGTGGCGGAAAGCCACGGGGGCGACAAACTGTCGTTTTACCGCGAGGAAACAGCAGAAGGTGAGTTTTGCGTGCGCATCGTGAAATCACCGGCCGACGCCTCGGGTGATGTCGAAGTATGCAGAAGCAAAGTTAAATTTATAAATATATGAAACTATCCTTGGTGGTTTCGTTTTAATTTTATACTTTTGCAGACCAAAGATAAGCAATATATCAAATCACAATAACCAGCGGCTTATGATGAGCTGCGCACAAAAACGTTTTATACTATGGCAGAAATGAATTTTGGTGGCGTTATCGAAACGGTTGTCACAAACAAGGAATTTTCGTTGGAGAAGGCACGTGAAGTATTGAAGGACGAGACAATAGCCGTCATCGGCTACGGCATCCAGGGCCCCGGACAGGCATGCAACTTGCGTGACAATGGATTCAACGTCATTGTTGGACAGCGTGAAGGCAAGACCTACGACAAGGCTGTTGCCGACGGATGGGTTCCGGGTCAGACGCTATTCTCTATCGAGGAAGCTGCAGAGAAAGGCACTATCATATGCATGCTGCTTTCAGACGCAGGCCAGATACAGGTGTGGCCAACAATCAAGAAATACCTTACGGCCGGCAAGACCCTCTATTATTCTCATGGCTTTGCCATTACTTGGAACGACCGTACGGGTGTTGTTCCTCCGTCAGACATCGATGTCATAATGGTGGCCCCCAAGGGTTCGGGCACCTCTTTGCGCACAATGTTCCTCGAAGGGCGCGGACTCAACTGCTCATACGCTGTCTATCAGGATGCCAGCGGCAAGGCCGAGGAGAAGACGATAGCCTTCGGCATAGGCATCGGGGCGGGCTATCTGTTCAAGACCACGTTCCAGCGCGAGGCCACGAGCGACCTTACCGGCGAGCGCGGTTCGCTGATGGGAGCCATCGAGGGGTTGCTCGAGGCGCAGTATGAGGTGCTCCGTGAGAACGGCCATTCGCCTTCGGAAGCATTTAACGAGACCGTCGAAGAGCTTACACAGAGCCTTATGCCACTGTTTGCACAGAAAGGAATGGACTGGATGTATGCCAATTGTTCGACCACGGCCCAGCGTGGTGCGCTCGACTGGGCGCCACGGTTCCGCGATGCCATCAAGCCTGTGATGCAGTGGCTTTACTATTCCGTGAAGACCGGAAACGAGGCTCAGATATCTATCGACAGCAATTCGAAGCCCGACTACCGTGACGGATTGAACAAAGAACTTGAGGCAATGCGCAACATGGAGATGTGGCGTGCGGCCGAGACTGTGCGCAAGTTGCGCCCAGAAAACGGCGAATGTTGATGTTAGGTGCCGTGACTTGTCTTGCGGCACTGTTGTGAATAAACTGTGAAGGCTCGTTCCTTGTGGTTGTTTCCACGCGGAACGAGCCTCTTTATTGTGCATGCATGCCAGGCTGATGCATCGCGACAGCCGGCCAGCCTGTCATTCGCCGAGATAGAAAGATGGCACCGGGGCTTGTGGGTATCCCATGCTCGCGTGGGCAATGTAGCTGCGGTAAATCCTGTCTTGCATCAATGTCACACGTCGGTCTTTGGCCGGTATGTTTGTATGGTAGATGCGTAGCTCGCCCGGCATGGCGGTTATCAGTTCTTCGCGCCAGTCGCCTTCGATGTCGGCCACGGCAATCACACCGCCTTCTATCCCGTCGGTCAGTGTCTCGCCCTGCCATTTGCAAACACCCATCTCCATTCTCCTGCGCCGCGGGCCTGCGGCGTTGACGGCCTTCGGCCTGTATCTCATGGTTTCGCGAAGCAAGTCGCCGTCCCACCATATCCAGTTGCTGCAACCGGGAATGTCGCCCTGCGGCACATCTATCCGCTTGCCGTCGGCCGTGAGCAGGTATTTGTCGGTGCTGCCGCCCTTACGGTCTTCTGATGCAATGCATTCCAGTCCGGGGTGGTCCGGGTCGAAATCTACTACCATGCCATTGCCCACGTGGTAAGTGGTTTGGCCGATGCCCCATTGCAGCTTGCCTGTGGCGGCGTCGACAACCGACACCCCGCGTCCGTCTTCTTTCTTCGGTTCGCTCACCATGTAGACCTGCAGGGGTAGGTCGGCGCGCAGCCGGCAGAGATATGCCTTGTCGCTATGGCCGAGTCCCGACGACCACAGTGCCGTGCCATTGTCGTCGAGCATGCACGAGCCGAGCAGTATCTCGTCGCGCCCGTCGGCATCGACATCGCCGGAAACCATGCTGTGTGCCCCCATGCTTCTTATCACGGGGTTCTCCTCATCGCCGTCCCAGCGCCAGGCGCGCACGAGCTTTCCGTCTTTGAGCATCCACGCGTCGACCACCATTAGCTTGTATGTGCCGCGTGCAGCTAACAGAAACGGCGTCTTGCCGTCGAGGTAGGCAACTCCCATTTGGTTGCGGTTTTGCCGCACAAGGTTGCCATACCTGTCGTTGCGCTCAGGCCAGTCAACGCGGTCGATGGTCTTGCCGGTCATGCCGTCTACCACGGTCAGGTATTCGCTGCCGCCACACACGCGCCCTTGTTCGTTCTTTACATAGTCATCGCCGGCGCTTTTGAAAGCCACCTCGGCCTTTCCGTCGCCATTGAAGTCGAATGCCACGAAGGGCGAATACCACACCCCCGGCTCGATGCCCTGCCCAAGGTCGATTGTCCACAGGTGGCGCCCGGTGCTGAGGTATGCCGATATGCGGTATGTCTTTCCGGTCTTGTCGCCGGGCATTCCCGGGTCGACGTTTGAATTTGGCGTGCGCACAATGAAGTCGTATGTGCCGTCTCCGTCCAAGTCGGCTATGGCCAGTTTGCCAGGTGTCTCGCCGTCGGCAATAGGTATCGAGGTGTATTGTTTCATTCCGTTGGCGCTCGCCTTTACGCGGTTTGATGTGGCTTTGCCGTTTGTGGTGCCTTCGCTGTCGGTGGCCTCCACCCAGTAAGTGGCTTCGCCTGCAGGCGACTTGTCGGTGAGATCACATGTCTTAGTGATGGGCTTTCGGTTGAGCCGCTTTGTCTTGCCTGATGATTCGCGGTATACATTGAAGGCCACTGTGGGGGCGTCGGTGTCGAGCAGGCGCCAGCTCAGGTAGACGCTTTTGCCGTCAGTCGCCGGTGTGGCGGTTAGCCCGCGGTTCAGATGTTCAGTGACGCGTTCTGTTGCGAAGCCTTCGGTTAATGGTTTCGCTTCATGGCGAGGGTCGAGCACTTCGTAGTAATAATGACTCTCGCGTGGGTCTTGTGCGTAAGTTGCGCATGCGGCACACCCCATCAGCAGCAGAGAAAAAAGTCTTTTGTCCATCGATTCTTTTGTTTTTGTTTTGTTTCAGGTTGAGTTTCTTTCTTGGCCCGCCTCCTGCTTGTGCTTTTGTACCATTCACGCAGTGCATAGGTGTGTTTCGTTTACCGATGTAAATATGGCGCAAGCGGGCGGATTGCAAGTTTGCTTGAGCATTCCCGATTGTAGCTTTTGCTTGTGCAAAGATAGTGAATAATTCTATCAGTCAGTCAGGTTTTAAATTAAAAATACACCAGTCTGCCATTATTTTCTTTCAGAATCATTGCTTATGGTAGTGATGATGCCCGTGTGTTTCCTTTGATAATGTTTTTTTACAATATGTTAGTTGCGCTTCCGGATATTGTGTTCGTGGCGCCCATACGGCCTGTACTGCATTTGAAAACGGGCCGTTTGGTGGTGTGACATGCCCCGTTTTGCAATGTAAAACAGGCCGTTTTGTAACCCGCTGCCGGCCAGGGTGTTGCTGGGCGTCGCTAATGTCTGGATATTGTTTTACACGATGTGTATGCCGGCAGTGTTGCATGTTGCCAGCAGAACCTTGCTGTACGGTAGCCCGAAGTGCTTCGGACGTAGGCCATGATGCTTCGATTTGCCTGCCGTGTTGGCGCTATGCCAATGCTTTATGCCAATGTCTGCCAGTCATTGGGCTGTGTTATGCCCTTGCCGGTAAGTTCTGTCAGCCAGCCGGCATGGCCTCACGCCATTGGTGGGCCGCCATCTTGCATGCTGCTGCCGGCAAAACGAAAAGCCCCGCAACGAGCGTTGGTGCATCGTTGCGGGGCTTGTGCATCATTGCACGGCATCGTTTCAGATTCCGAGCTTCTTGCGTATGTCTTTAGGTATGGCGTTCTTGTTTACCATGAAGTCCATGGTCTTGTAGGCAACAAATGCCTTGGTCATGTACCATGTGCCTTTGTAGTCGCCGAATTCTCCCCAAGAGTTTTTCACCATATAGTATTCCTTGCCGTTCTGGTCCTTTGCAATGCCGTAGATGTGCATGCCGTGGTCGTCGGTGGTCTCCCAGTTGTCGTAAGCCTGCTGGCGCATTTCCTGTGTCGGAACAATCTCGGGGGCGTTTACACCGAGCGAGTCGAACTTCTCGTTCTTCTGTGCCGTGGTCAGCTTAAGCCATCTTGCAGCGTCGCTGCCGGCCATGTTTTGCACTTTCTTTGTGTCGTAAGCAATGCCGAGGCCCTTGCGTGTGAATCCGTCTTCCGACACGTCGCCACCCCACATGATGGTGTATCCTTCGTTGATTGCGTTGTCAATGATGCGCATCATGTCGTCCATCGGTACGTTGTAGCTGGGCTTCCAGCGCCAGTTGTCCTGCACCTCTACCACGAAAGTCTTCCAGAAGGGGTGGTGTGTGAAGCTGCTAATGCTTACATAGTCGTCCCAATTGAGGCCGAGACTCTGCGCGAACGACTGCGGTGTGTACTTTTTGCCCTCGTAAGTAAACTCTTTCGGGCATTCGCCAAGGTAAGCATCGAGTATGCCTTGCAGTCCCTTCTTCCACGCCGGGGTCAGTTTCTTGGCGTTGCTCTTGGCAATTCCTTCAACGTAAGGGGTCATTACGCTGAAAAACTCGTTGAAGTTGTTGAGCGAATCGCCCTGTGGCGTGCCCGGGGCGGGCATTGCGTTCTCGGGGCAGAGGCCGTAGTTGATAGCGCAGTAGAGCGGGTCATACGACGAACCGCCCTGTGAGAACGATATGTCTCCGTGCATTCTGACAGCGGCGATGGCCCTGTCCATGTAAGTCTTGCTTGCCACGAAGTTCTCGCACAGGTCGTATGTCTTGCCTGTATTCCTCAGAATCTCGCTCTCGAAGAACGACAGCGTGGAGTAAGCCCAGCACGTGCCGCTGCGGCTTTGGTCCTTGATACTGGTTATTTTGTTCTCTTTAACGACGGTGAACACCGGTTTGTTCTTGTTCACAGAGTCTTTCTTTTCCTCTGCGTGTGCGCCCGCTACAACCACGGCAGCAAGCGCTAAGGTCAATAAATGCTTCATGTGATGTTGATGTTGTGATTTAATTTCTGGTCTGTCTGTCACTTGTGGCTTCACTTTGCCATGAACTCCTCTACGTCGGCAGGATGGTATGGTATCCTGTTCTTGCCCAGGAAGCGGCATCCGTCCTTGGTTATGAGCAGGTCGTCTTCTATTCGTATGCCTCCGAAATCCTTGTAAGTGTCGAGCAGTTCGAAGTTGAGGTATTCCTTGCAATGGCCTTTCGAGCGCCAGTCGTCTATCAACGTGGGTATGAAATAGATGCCGGGCTCGTCTGTCACGACAAAGTTCTCTTCCAGGCGGCGGCCCAGCCGCAGGCAGTTGGTGCCAAACTGCGTCGAGGGTTGCGTCTCTTCGTCGAAGCCAACGTACTGTTGTCCGAGCCCCTCCATGTCGTGTACGTCCATGCCCATCATGTGGCCGAGGCCGTGGGGCAGGAACATGGCGTGGGCACCGGCCCTTACTGCCTCTTCGGTGTCGCCCTTCATGAGCCCTAATTCCTTGAGCCTTTCGGTCATGAGGCGGCAGATGTCCATGTGCACATCATACCATCTGACCCCGGGCCTTGCCACCTTGAGCGCGTAATCGTGGCACTCTTCCACAATCTTGTATATGTCGAGCTGCCGTTGGGTGAACTTGCCGGTCACGGGATATGTGCGCGTGTGGTCAGAGCAATAGTCGTCGAGCTCGCATCCGGCGTCGCATAGCGCGAGGCGTCCGGCTTCGAGCGGCGCTGCCGAAGGGCATCCGTGCATTATCTCGCCGTGCTGGCTGAAGATGGTTGCGAAGCTCACCTTGGATGCCAGCGACCTGGCCGTGCCGTCCACTATGCCGCCAACGAACCGTTCGGTAACGCCGGGCTTGGCCGTGAGCATGGCCTTGGTGTGCATCTGGTAGCCCACTTCGCATGCCCGCTCTATGGCTTCCACCTCTTGGGCTTCTTTCGTTGAGCGCATCTTGACGACAGCCTTGATGAGCTCCAACGATGCCGCTTCCCTCTGCTGACTGGGGTGGGTGCCGAGCAGGTCCATTATTTGTATCATGGTGTCGAAGCGGTATGGTGGCAGGAAATGCACTTTCCTGTGCAGCCGCAGCGCCTCGTTGCAAATGCTTTTCAGCTCCTTCATGGGGCCGGATTTGGCAACCCCGACTTGCGAGGCCAAGTTGCTTACACTATCGACGGAGCCAAACCACACGATGTCCTCAATGTCTATGTCATCGCCAATGAGAGTCTCCGTGTCGTTGTCAACGTCGATTACGCCGACAAGTCCGTCTCGGTGTTGCCCGAAGAAGTAAAGAAACGATGAGTCTTGCCTGAAAGGTGAATAGGCGTTGGCAGGGTAGTTGGCGGGTGCTTCATTGTTGCCAAACAATAGAATCACACCATTTCCGACCAGCTTTTTAAGCTCGGCTCGGCGCCTAATGTAAGTTTCTTTGCCAAACATAGCTTTGTTTAATTTTGTTGTTTGTATTGCATTATTAATGCAAAGGTACACAATTATTTATAGAAAAGAAGTATCTTTGCATAAAAAATTGTATTTAAGGTAAACATATCTATGCAAATCATCAGGAATACGGGGCTTGTACTTGAGGGTGGAGGCATGAGGGGTGTCTTTACCAGTGGTGTGCTTGATGCTTTTATGAAGCACGAGTTGTATTTCAATTACGTTGTGGCTGTTTCGGCAGGGGCGTGCAACGGCTTGTCGTACATGAGCCGACAGCCCCGTCGGGCGCGCATTTCAAACATAGACATGCTTGCCAAGTACGATTACATAGGGCTGCGCCATCTGTTCACCCAGGGCAGCATCTTTGACCCGGAACTGCTTTACGAGCGTTTTCCCAATGAGATTGTGCCTTACGATTATGACACTTATTTCAGCAATCCGGCCACGTTTGAAATGGTGACGACCAACTGCCTGACCGGCAAGTCGGAATATCTGAGCGAGCGTTCCGGCGACCGCAAGAGGCTGATCGACATTGTCAGGGCGAGCAGCAGCCTACCTTATGTGAGCAAGATAGTGGATGTTGACGGTGTGCCGATGCTCGACGGGGGCATAATAGACAGCATTCCGGTGATGAGGGCGGTGGATATGGGCTTCAGGAAGAACGTGGTGGTGGCCACGCGCAACCGGGGCTTCCGCAACAACGGGCGCGACCGCAAGATACCGAGGTTCATCTACCGCAACTATCCCCGCCTGCGTGTGGCTTTGAGCCACCGCATCGAGGCATACAACGCACAGTTGGAGATGGTGGAGAGGATGGAAGACGAGGGCTCCATCGTGTGCATACGCCCGCAGAGACCCATGGAAGTGGGGCGTATAGAGAAGGATATTAAAAAACTGGAAGCCCTCTATGAAGAAGGCTTCCGGTTGGGTGAGGAGTTCTGCGAACGGGAGTTTGCCTGAGTCTTACTTCCATTCGGGAACGTATTCCGGTATGTTTTCTTCCGGCTCTTCTACCTTGTATTTGGGTGACGGGCCGTATTTGTTGTCGTGAATCTGGCTGTCTTGGCAGAGGAATATGAGCATTATTATTCCGTATGCGAACATGAGCGCGCCGATTGTGATTAGCGTGGGGTTGAGTAGTGTCCTCAATAGCAGGGTGGCAAACTCGGAGTCTTGCACGGCTGTGGTGAAGTCGTTGCCTTGTATCATGTAGTAAAGCCATGACAGGAATACGATAACGAAGATGACACTCAGGATGATGTAGCCACCAAACCACCATCCGCTGCGGCCGGTGTCGTGCAGCCTTCTGAATACGAGCGGTATCGTGGCGGCGTTTATCGCCAATGGTATTATGCTGCCGATAATGGGGATAAACATGCATATCATCTTGATAATTGCCAGTATAAGGTATGTCCACCAGAATTCAGACCGGCGTGAGCGACCTTTTACTTGTACAATTTTGCTCCATGCCTCCTCCAATGCCTCAGTGAGCGTGAGTTGTGGCAGATACGTTATTCCATTCATGTAAGTATGGTTTTGGTCAGGGCTTTGGTCTTGATTCTGGCTTTTGCAGTCGTGGCAAGCCCTTTTGCCCACATCGGCAAAGCCGTTTTTAGGTTTTCTTTGCGTATGCTGTCGCCATGCTGTGCCGGCTTTATTTGAGAAGGTCGGGGCGCAGGCGGCGTGTCCGTTCCATTGCCTGGTCCATCTCCCATTCCTTTATCTTGGCCTCGTTTCCGCTCAACAAAATGTCGGGCACCTTCCATCCCTTGTAGTCGGCCGGCCGTGTGTAGATGGGTGCAGAGAGCATATCGTCTTGGAAACAGTCGGACAGGGCGCTCTGCTCGTCGCCGATCACCCCCGGCACCACGCGCACGATGGCGTCGGCCATGACCGCCGCGGCCAGTTCGCCGCCCGTGAGCACATAGTCGCCGATGCTTATCTCGCGCGTTATCAGGTGGTCGCGCACACGCTGGTCTATGCCTTTGTAGTGGCCGCAGAGTATGATTATGTTCTCCAGCATCGACAAGTCGTTGGCCACGTGCTGGTTGAACTGCTCGCCGTCGGGCGAGGTGAATATCACTTCGTCGTAGTTACGCTCGGCCTTCAGGGCTGAGATGGCCCGGTCGATTGGCTCGCACTGCATCACCATTCCGGCGAAGCCGCCATAGGGATAGTCGTCCACGCGGCGCCATTTGTCGGTGGTATAGTCGCGAAGGTTGTGGAGGTGTATTTCGGCAAGGCCTTTTTTCTGGGCCCGTGCCAGTATCGATTCGTTGACAAAGCCCTCGAGCATCTCGGGCAATACGGTGATAATGTCTATTCTCATGGCTACAAAATTACTGAATTTTGTTAAAATGTAGAGGTTATTATGGTTAATAAAATAAAAAACAACGATGCTCTGCTGATTGTCGAAGGCGCGTTGTCGTAGGCCGCAGGGCGTTAGGCTGAGTTGCGGCAGGCCGGTGGATGGGTGATTACGGCGTAAATTTTTTGGTCGGAAAAGGCCTCGCCGTGATGTTCCGCTATAGCGCCGTAATGGCAGTATGTATGGTTGTTAGGGCTGTTTCGGCCACGGTCGTAGACGCCTTTGGCGGTGGATTGGCAGCCGAAAGGGCCGTTTGGCCGGGCGGTATGTGCTGTTTTGTGTTGTCAAAAGGCCCTTTTCGCATCGCTGTTTGTGCCCTTTGGTGGGGTGAAATGGGCCGTATGGTTAGAGTGAATCCATATACTGGCGATGCCGATGTGGCCCGCCCGGCGTGTAATGATAAGCAAATCAGCGTGTTGTCTGTTTCAAATGAGAATCGCGTATTTGCCGCCGGCATTGTCCGCATCGGCAAATACGCGATTCTCACGAGGCTTGTTGTAATTAATTTTCATGCCTTTTGGCCATGCCTCTCTGCCGCCACTTCAGGCCATGCCAGCCTTATAAGTTCGGCGTCGGCAGCCGTCCAGTCGAGCGACAGCAGCTCGTCGGCTTTCAGCCAGCAGTAGTCTGTGTGCTCAAGCAGTTTGAAAGAGTCGTCGGCCGGGGCCTCACACAAGTAGGCAACCAGGGTGAGGCTGAAGTCGGGATAAGAGTATTCAACCGCTCCCAAGGCCTCGCCTGCGCAAACGTCCCAATCCATTTCCTCCTTTATTTCGCGCCTCAGCGCATCGCGGTCTGATTCGTCCGGCTCAACCTTCCCGCCCGGAAACTCCCATTTCTCAGATATGTATGCATACTTGCTCCTGCACCTTCTCATACAGAGGTAGCGGTCGCCGCGCTTCACCACGGCAGCCACCACGCGCGAGTGCTTCATTTCTGTTGCCCTTTTCATAGCGGTTGTTTATCTAAGTTTGTTCATGTTGTAGTGGGGTGTTACCTTTTTCACGAAGAAAACCATGGATATCACGCATAGCACAGCCCCCGAAAGGTAGACCATGTAGAACGTGAACGCATGTGCGATGAATCCGCTCGACAGTATGCCGATGCCTATGCCTACGTCCCATGCGGTGAGGTATGTGCTCGTGGCAGTGGCCCTCTGGTTGTTTGGGGCCAGGTTGACGTATAGCGAGTTCATGGCCGGGAACATCACGCCGAAGCCAATGCCGAGCATCACCGGCACGGTGAAGAACACTGCCGTGGCCAGGGTCATGTCGGCCATGGCCATGAACCGGCACGAGCCGAGGCAGAAGAAAGCCACTATCACAGGGTAGTATCCGTAGTGGATGCACTGCGTTATGTAGCCTTTGTCGACCAGCCGGCCGGCAAACAGGCGCGACACGCCCATGCCGATGGCCATGAGCGTGAAGAAGAAACCGCTCGGGGCAGTTATGTGTATCTCGCCGGCATACATGGCAACAAAGTTGGTTGTGGCGCCGTAAGGTATCGACAGCAGCAGCAACGATATGCTCACGGGTATGCCTTTCAGCAGTATGAAGCGGTCGAGCGACACCTTTCTCTTTGGTGCCGACATGCTTTCGGGCAAGGGGGCGCCCGATTTCTCAGCCTCCATGCGCTTGCGCATAGACTCCGGCATGCGTGCCTTGACGGCGCATGCGCACATCAGTCCGCACAAGCTTACTATCATGGCTGTGAGGAAAATGCCCGTGTAGCTGATGTGGCTGTGCATGAACAGGCCCGTCATTGGGCCCAGGGCCATGGCCGTGTTGTTGGTCAGGCCGTAGTATCCCAGCCCTTCGCCGCGCCTGCTGCTTGGCATTATGTCGACGCAGAGCGTGTTGCCGCCTACGGTGACGCTGCCAAACGCCACACCATGGAGTGCTCGGAGCAAGACGAACCACGCCAGGGTGGCTGCCAGCATGTAGCCCAGGAACATGCAGACACACGTGAAATAGCACAGTATGTATATCGGTTTGCGCGGGAACTTGTCCATCAGGAAGCCTGAGAAGGGGCGTATGCACAGCCCGCTCACCGTATAGCAGCTCAAAATGAGGCCGAGCATGGCTTCCGGGCAGTGGTAATTCTCCTGGAGGTAGAAGGGCAGTATAGGTATGAGCAGCCAGAAACCGAAGAACAGCAGGAAGTTGGCTGCAAGGATGCATATATAGCTTCGGGTGAACAGTTTGTCTCGTTTCATGCCTTGGTCTGTTTGTTGTGTAAAACAATCGGGAGCGACACGCAAGGCTGCACTGCCGGCATGCCTTCCGCATCGCTCCCGTTTGTGTGTCGGCAATTTAGTTTGCCGATTCGAATTCTTTGAGGAATCGCACGTCGTTCTCAGAGAACATGCGCAGGTCGCTCACCTGATATTTCAGGTTGGTGACGCGCTCCACTCCCATGCCGAAGGCGTATCCGCTGTACACCTTGCTGTCGATGCCGCACTGTTCCAGCACGTTGGGGTCTACCATTCCGCATCCGAGTATCTCGACCCAGCCCGTGTGCTTGCAGAATCCGCATCCCTTGCCGCCGCAGATGTGGCACGATATGTCCATCTCGGCGCTTGGCTCAGTGAACGGGAAGTAGCTTGGGCGCAGGCGTATCTTTGTGTCTGCCCCGAACATCTCGCGCGCAAACGTCAGCAACACTTGCTTGAGGTCGGTGAAGGAAACGTTTTTGTCGATGTAAAGTCCTTCTACCTGATGGAAGAAACAGTGGGCGCGGGCGGTGATGGCCTCGTTCCGGTAAACACGCCCGGGGCATATCACGCGTATGGGGGGCTCGGTGGTCTCCATCACACGTGCCTGCACAGAGCTCGTGTGGCTTCGCAGTATGATGTTTTTCGTTACGTCGTTGGGGTTCTGCTCAACGAAAAAGGTGTCTTGCATGTCGCGAGCGGGGTGGTCGGCGGCAAAGTTCATCTTGGTGAACACGTGCAGGTCGTCCTCCACTTCGGGCCCGTCGGCCAGGATGAAACCCATTCGCGAGAATATGTCGATAATCTCGTTGGTCACGATTGTAAGCGGATGGCGTGTGCCGAGGCTTATCGGATAGGGCGAGCGCGTCAGGTCTACGTCGTCGTTCAGGCCGTCTTCCTGGCTGAACTGCTCTTTGAGGGCGTTGATGCGCTCAGTGGCTGTTTGCTTGAGTTCGTTAAGTTTCATGCCCACTTCCTTCTTCTGGTCGGCGGGCACATTGCGGAAGTCTGCCATTAAGGCATTGATTTCGCCTTTCTTGCTGAGGTATTTCAGCCTCAGTGCTTCTATTTCGCCAGCGTTGCTGGCGCTGATGCCTTTCACTTCGTTTAGAAGTTGCTCAATCTTTTCAAGTATCATGATGGTATATGTTTGTCACTTGGCTTTGCTTTGTGAGCCATGGCTTAAGGCTGGTATGGCCCGGCCGTAGCGTGGCCAACATCAGCCCGCCGGCCTGTGGCAGCCACTTGGCATGACCGTTTCGGGCTAATTTTTGCTGCAAAGGTAATATTTTTGTGTCAAAACAGAGCAAGATATCAAAATAAAGTTGTACTTTTGCCGAAATTTGAGAGGCGGATATATTCCGGTTTATAGATGAAAAGGTTTTTGATTGCGGTTTTCGCAATGGTCTTGTTGATGTTTTCCTGTAAAGGAAACAAGACTGCCAAGGATGCCGATGAGGTGGTGCCTGATTCTTCAGACAGCTTCGTTGTGGACACCGTCCCGGTGGACACGATGGAGCAACTGATATCCGAGACACCCATGCCAAAGGCAGCCGACGAGTTGTTTGATGATTTTTTCTTCAATTTCGCAGCCAACCGAAAGCTGCAGATGGGGCGCATCAAGTTTCCGTTGCCGGTGATAAAAGGCGACCAGACAGACTACATCCAGAAAGAGGATTGGCGGATGGAGCATTTCTTTATGCGCCAAGGGTACTATACTCTCATCTTCGACAACATGAAGCAGATGGCTGTTGTGAAGGACACTTCTATCGATCATGTGGTCGTCGAGAAGGTGTTCTTCCCCAAAAAGCAGGTCAAGCAGTATGTATTCGACAGGGTGGGGGGATTGTGGATGCTCTGTTCCATACATTACAAGCCTCTGTATGAGAACACCAACGCTTCGTTCCTGAAGTTCTACCAGCGTTTTTCGCGCGACTCGGCGTTCCAGATTGCGAGCCTGAAAGACCCGGTCAAGTTCACAGGACCCGACCCAGACGACGACTTCAGCCAGATTGAGGGAGTGATAACTGCAGACACTTGGCCCGCGTTCGCTTCTGAAATGCCGTCTAAAATGATTTATAACATCATTTACGGGCAGACATATACAGAGAGCGACCACAAGATATTTGTTATCAGGGGCATATCCAACGGCCTCGAGGTTGAGATGACTTTCGAGCGCAAGGGCGGCAAATGGCTGTTGGTTGAGCTCTCAACATGATAAACGTTTGACTTGAGATGAAGGATATAAGAAACTACGACTTAACGCCACACAACACATTTGGGATAAAAGCCTCGTGCAGCCGGTTTGTCGAGTTCGGCTCTGTCGACGAGCTGCGGGATGTAATTGCCGGCCTAACCAAGGCCGACGACCCGTTGCTTGTGCTTGGCGGCGGGAGCAATCTGCTGCTTACGGCCGACTACCCCGGTACGGTGTTGCATTCTGCCATCAGGGGCATCGTTCCGTCGGACGACGGTGACAGCGTGCTCGTGAGGGTAGGAAGTGGCGAAGACTGGGATGGATTTGTCGGCACATGCGTGGCCAACGGATGGTACGGGGCCGAGAACCTGTCGCTCATCCCGGGCGAAGTTGGGGCAAGCGCTGTGCAGAATATCGGGGCATACGGCGTCGAAGCGAAAGACTTGATATATGGGGTTGAGGCTGTGTCGTTGGCCGACGGCAGCCTCGAACGCTTCAATAATGCCGATTGCGAGTATGCCTACAGGCACAGCCGCTTTAAGGGCGAGTGGGCCGGACGGTATGTCATAACCCATGTCACTTTCCGTTTGGGCAAGCAATTCAGGCCCCACCTTGATTATGGCAACATCAGGGCGGAACTGCAAAAGCGTGGAATCGTTGTGCCAACAGCCGGGCAACTGCGGCAGGTAGTGATAGACATACGCAATGCAAAGCTGCCCGACCCGAAGGTGACAGGCAATGCCGGCAGCTTCTTCATGAACCCCGTGGTAGACCGCCAGTGCTATGACGGGCTTGCGGTACTATACCCCGGCATGCCTCATTACACCGTAGACAGCAACCACGAAAAGATTCCTGCAGGCTGGCTGATAGAGCAGTGCGGATGGAAAGGCAAGGCCTTGGGCAGGGCAGGCGTGCATGGCAGGCAGGCACTGGTGCTCGTCAACCTTGGCGGGGCGTCAGGCTCAGATGTCGTCAGGTTGTGCGAGACCATACGCCACGACGTTAACGAGAAGTTTGGCATTATGCTTAAACCGGAGGTGAACATCAGATGAGGCTTACGTTTCTTGGTACAGGAGGCAGTTTCGGCACGCCAATGATTGGGTGCCAGTGCGCAGTGTGCAGGAGCAACAACCCCAAAGACCACCGCCTGCGGAGCTCGGCGCTGGTAGAATCCGATACCACGAGGCTGCTCATCGACTGCGGGCCGGACTTCAGGCAGCAGGCCCTGAACATGCCTTTCAAAAAGATAGACGGCGTGCTGCTAACGCATTCGCACTATGATCACGTAGGTGGGATAGACGATTTGCGGCCTTTCTGCAAGTTTGGCGACATAGACATATATGCAGACCGCATCACAGCTGCCAACCTGAAGAGGGCTATACCATATTGCTTCGACAAGGAGAAGTATCCCGGGGTGCCAAACATAAACCTCATTGTGATAGAGCCGCACAAGCCGCTGCGCATTGGCGACATTGACATAATGCCGGTTGAAGTGATGCACGACAAGCTGCCGATACTTGGCTACCGCTTCGGCCGGATGGCGTATATAACAGACATGAAGACCATCGGTGATGGTGAGCTTGCCTATCTGGACGGGGTGGAGGTGCTGGTTGTCAATGCTTTGCGTTTTGAACGCCCGCATCACTCACACCAATTGGTTGACGATGCAATATGTTTTGCGCGCCGTATCGGTGCCCGCCACACTTATTTCATGCACTCTTGCCACCATATCGGCCTGCATGATGAGGTCTGTCACTTGTTGCCGGAAGGCTTTGAGATGGCGTATGACGGCCAAGTAATCGACATTTAAAGTTAAATAATGATAAATCTTTGGTGCCTTTGCACCATAAAATATTGTGCATTGCAATAATATTCTTATCTTTGCACTGTGTTTTTCATAGTATTAGATTTAAGGTTAACAAATGGTTGGGAGTACAGCGGTACTCCTTTTTTTGTGCCTTGTCGTTGTTGAGGCTGTGTTGCTGTGCTGATACAACATAATGCGGGTTGGTTGTAAGCAGCTTTGTTAAAATGCGTCAGGCTGCAGAAATATGTAACTTAGTGAATTATTGTTTGTTGAATACTTTTGTTCCCTTGGCTGTTGTATACAACCGAATGTGTGTCAGCGAGTTGCAATGCTTGCCGTTTTTAAGTTCGGTTTGGCCCGTTTCATGTTGCAAAACGGGCCGTATGGCAGTGCCGAACAGGCCGTTTCACGCCGCATGGTGTGCATAGCGGCGCGACAACTTGGCTTTTGTAAATATAAGTTCACACGGGTTTGCCTTTCATTCCCCTTATGTATTTATGGGTGGCCAATGCAGATTGCCTTGGAATAATGCATGGTGTGCGCGTGAAAGACACGAAGAATGCTTACCCATGCCGATGCGTTTGGCGGTGCCTGTCTGCAGTTCCGCCAAGCCAGTTCCGCTAACTTAGCCTTGCGGCATGCGTGTCTTCGTCAGCGTTTTTTCTTGCTTTTAAACAGCCCTCCGTATTTGCTCATGAGTTTTCTCACCAGCATGAACGTGTCGAAAGCCGTTATGCTGTTTGTTATGATGCTGGCTATGAGCTCACCTTTCGTGTTGGCTTTCTTGGGTGTAAACAGGCTGTTCCACAATAGCCCTATCTGTTCGCCCTTCTTGTGTATTTCGCTCTGCAGCTCATCTTTGCGGGCCTGGATGTCGTCCAGCGTATAGTAAGCTTTGTTGTTTATCGGCATTTCTGTTCCTTTTTAGTTAATCACTTGCTCAAGAGTATGCCCGTGATGAATCTGATCAGTGGGCGGGTTATCAGTGGTTTGCGCAAGGCGAAGATGATGATGAGCAATGCCAGCAGCATTGCCGCAACGATGGCAAAGGCGCAGGCTGTGCCCGTGACAGGCGAAATCCAGTATACCATTGCGAAAGACAGGTAGAAAAGCACGGCAAACACAAGCACAAACATTATTATTGTCAGTGACAACGCCGTGATAAGCCGCACCAACTTGTCGATTACATCGAACTTCAGGTATTCTTTCTGAAGCCCGATGTAATCTTTAAGTGTCTCAATGAGCCGTGCCAACGACTCAACGTTTTTGTCGCTTGATAACATTCTTTGGTTTTGTCAGTTCTTTGCTGATTGTTCACTCGCGCCCTTATACCTGCGGAGCAGCGTCCTGTATGTCGTCAACGAGGTCGCAAACTTCCTTGCGGCTCAACTTGATGTTGTGCCTGTTGAGGAAATCGTCAACGGCGTCAGTTATTTTTTCGCGTGTGTCTTTGCCTTTTTCCGGGGCTAACAAAAGTCCTAACACGGCTCCGGCGATGGCTCCGCCGAGGAATGCGCTGATATAACCTAAACTCTTCATAGTCGTTATGTTTTAAATTAGACAATAGTTTTTTCGTATCGCAAATATAGAAAAGATTTTCCGAGTAAAACAATTTTTATCATCATTTTTTGTTAAATGGCAGCGATTTCCTGCATTTAACAAACTTTATGTCGGGTTTTTCTTCGCTTTTGCATGATATTTAGTAATTTCGCACAAATATTTCTATACAATTTCGAAAGTTTAATTTTAATAATGGTGAAGATGAAGAAGTACATGGTGTTATGCGCAGGTTTATGCGCCACAATGGCTTTCACTAGCTGCAAATCGAGCGAGAGTGCTTACAAGAAGGCATACGAGAAGGCTAAGGCCCAGGAGACTGCACAGCAGACCACACCTGAAACGGCTCAGACAGAGGCCAATGTGGTGGCTCCGCTTGTGGACAAACCCGCAACAGACACTCAGGTTGTAGATAATGTGGACAACGTGCAGGTGCGCCAGGAAAGGGTGTCACTGGTAAACGGGTCTGGCTTGAAGCATTTCAGTGTAGTTGTTGGCTCGTTCTCACTAAAGGCAAATGCAGACGGACTCCAGCAGAAGTTGAGGGAGGCTGGATATGATGCGCAGGTGGTGAAGAACGAGGATCGCAATATGTATCGTGTTGTTGCAGCCACTTTTGACAGCAAGGCCGATGCAGCGGCAAGCCGCAATGAGTTCAGGGCAAAGTACCCCGACGCATGGTTGCTCTACAATGCGCAATAATAATATAATGTGAACGCAATCGATAAACGAAGCCTGTGGCAAGGATACTTTCTATCGATTACGGGAAAAAACGGACAGGATTGGCGGTTACCGACCCTCTGCAGATTGTGCCGGGAGGGTTGGCAACCGTTCCAACGTCTGGCCTGTTTGACTATCTGCGCGACTATGTGGGGCGCGAGTCGGTTGAGCGCATCGTCATCGGTGAGCCAATGCAGCCCAACGGCAAGCCCAGCGAGAACCTGGATCGGGTGAGGCAGTTTGTGGCCAGATGGCGCAAGGCAATGCCCGACATCCCCATAGAGTATTACGATGAACGCTTTACTTCGGTGCTTGCGCATAGGGCGATGATAGACGGCGGCCTCGGAAAGAAGGCCCGCCGGAACAAAGAGCTGGTTGACGAGATAAGCGCAACGATCATCCTCAGCGATTATCTGTCATCAAGGCGAGGGCCTGCCGGAAGGTAGGTGAGTTTCTTATTAAAGAGAGAAAAGATGATATTACCGATATATATTTACGGGCAGCCGGTATTGAGAAAGGTTGCCGAGGACATCCCGGTGGATATGCCGGGAGTGGATGAACTGGTTCAGGATATGTTTGAAACCCTCACTGCATCCGAGGGAGTGGGGCTTGCGGCACCTCAGATAGGCAAGGCCATACGTGTCGTTGTAATCGACCTTGACGTTCTTTCGGACGACCTGCCGGAATACAAGGGTTTCCGCAAGGCTTACATCAATCCTCATATAGAGGAATACGACGACTCGGAGACTGAGACGATGGAGGAAGGTTGCCTCAGCCTGCCGGCCATACACGAGCGCGTGACGCGCCCAACGCGAATCAGGGTGCGCTACCTCGACGAGCAGATGCAGCCCCACGACGAGTGGATTGAGGGCTACCTCGCCCGCGTGATGCAGCACGAATTTGACCATCTTGACGGCAAAATGTTCATTGACCGCATCTCGCCTCTGCGCAAGCAGCTCATCAAGAGCAAGTTGCGCGCCTTGCTTCAAGGGCGTTATCGCTGCGGTTACAAGACAAAGGCTGCGGTGAAAAAGTAAGTTGGAAAAATGTATCGAAAGGTTGTTTTCTTCATAACGATGCTGCTGTTGCCGCTTGCCGGCAGGGCACAATTCAACACAGACAGGCTCGTAACGATAGGGCGCAGCGCGCTCTATTATGAAGACTATGTGCTTTCGATACAGTATTTCAACCAGGCTATAATGGCCAAGCCCTACTTGTATGAGCCTTGGTTCTACCGTGCCGTGGCAAAATTTTACCTCGACGACTTCGTTGGGGCAGAACAAGACTGCACCCAAGCCATCGACCGCAACCCGTATGTGGTCAACACTTACGAGCTGAGGGGCATTGCGCGGATACGCCAGGAGAAGTTTTCTGATGCCATTGACGACTACACCAAGGCTCTGAAATACGACCCGGAGAACCGTAGCATGTGGCACAACAGGGTGCTCTGCCGAATCCAGAACAAGGAATACGAACGCGCATTGGCCGAACTTGACACCATGTCGGTGCACTGGAGCAAGTACGCCCCGGCCTATTCGATGAAGGCCGAGGTGTATATGCTGCAGAAAGACACGGCCAAAGCGATAGCCGCATTGGACAAGAGTCTGGAGATAGACCCCTACGACGGGTCTACATGGACCATGCGGTCGATAATCAGCCTGGCCCGCAAGGAGTGGAAAGATGCCGAGGGCTATCTCGACAAAGCCATACACCTGTTGCCCAAGCAAGCCGGCAACTATATCAACCGTGCCCTTGCGCGGGTCAACCAAAACAACCTTCGAGGTGCGATGGCCGACTACGACACAGCCCTCGACATTGATCCCAACAACTTTCTCGGCCATTACAACCGGGGATTGCTGCGTTCGCAAGTGGGTGACGACAACCGTGCCATCACCGACTTCGACTTTGTCTTGAAGCTCGAACCCGACAACCTCATGGCACTGTTCAACCGCGCCCTGCTTCTTGACCGCACGGGAGACCTGCGCGGGGCCATACGCGATTACTCGAAAGTCATCGACCAATACCCCAATTTCTGGACCGGACTGCAATACCGTGCTGCCTGTTACAGGAGGCTGGGCATGACCAAACAGGCCGAGGCCGACGAATTCAGGGTGTACAAGGCACAGCTTTACAAGAGCCTTTACGGCATACAGCCAAGGCTCAACAAAGAGCAGTTGCGCAAGCGCAGCGACGAAGACATGGATAAGTACAACCAGCTTGTGGTGGCCGACGAGCAGGAAATGGAGCACAAGTATGAAAGCGACTACCGCGGCCGCGTGCAAGACAGGCAGGTCGAAGTGGCCTTCCTGCCCATGTTCGGGTTGTCGTTCGACCGTTACCATAGCGACGTGACGCTCTACATCCCATTCGACAGGCAAGTCGATGCGTTCAACCAGCAGGCGGGCAAAGCGCGGCGGGTATACGTCAACTGCAATCAGGCAGCGCTCGACGAGGCACATTCCAAAGCCCTTTTCAGCTACATCGACTCTCTCTCGAGCGGTATCGGAGGCACCGGCGGGCGCATCGGGGCCCAGTCGGCCTTGCTCTTGAGGGCCGTTGCTTATTCGGCCACGCAGAACTTTGAAGACGCCATAGGCGACTTGTCGGAGTACATACAGAATGACACGGCTTCTTCGCTGGGCTACTGGCAGCGTGCCGTGTGCCAGACCAAGGTGAATGAGTTCAATGCTTCGCTCGGCACCGACATGGCAATGAAGTATGCCAATGTCATAGCCGACCTTGAGCGTGCCATCAAGCTCAACCCCCAGTGTGCCTACCTTTATTATAACCGGGGCAACGTTTATGCCGCGCGAAAGGACTATGCCCGGGCCATCGAGGACTATACCAAGGCCATCAGCCTTGACCAGAAGCTCGCCGAGGCTTACTACAACCGCGGTCTGGCAGAGCTGTTCGGCCAGCGCACCGATGCAGGCATAGCCGACCTGAGCAAGGCCGGTGAGCTTGGACTTTATAACGCTTACAGCATAATAAAGAGATACGCCAAGGGCGACAAGAAATGACGGATTCGAGCATGGCTTTGTAGAGGGCGTTTTGAAATGCCATGCCCCGGCATGAGTCGCATCCAATCGCTTCTCCATGCGTCATTTCCATCCACTTCTTTGCATCATGGCGGCGCGCTTGCCAGGCAAGGAACATTGGAATCTCAATTTTGCGGAATGTAAACCTGCGTGGTGTTGCGTAGTTTTCAAACCACGGTCGAAGCGTGAACAAATATTTACACATATAGTTTTGAAAACCACCAGGGGCAGTTCGTGCTGGCCGTATGGGCCGTTTGGTACTCTGATATGGTCTGTTTTAGCTATCGAAACGGGCTGTTTTGCACCCTCATTCTTTTTGTTTCTTAACCTGTTGTCCCCCAGTGCTTTAAACCATTTTTGCCATTCCATGAAATATTCATACAAATTATGGAGCGTTTATCCGGGCATCCGGCAATCGGGCATTGGCATGGCTGGCCTGTGGGTTTGGTTGTCACAGTGTCGGCCCTTTGGGGTGTTGGTATTCAAGTCCGATTGTGCCGGTATACGGCAGCGTGTAAGTATGCCGTTCGGGCTATGCCCATTGGCTCGTTATATACTCTCTGTCAGCTGTGGGCAGCTTGCCTGCCTATGCCGTATTTGGCGCAATTGCCACAGCTCAGATTGCTCTGCCATGCCCGGTTGTTTGGCCGTTTGGCCAACGGAGGACGCTGTCGCTGCGAGGTGTCTGTACCATACGGCATGGCTTTGGCCTGGCATATAAAACCAAGGTAAATGCCCGAGGGCATGTGCGGCGTATCCCCAGGGCGCGGGGGCAGGCGTGGCGTCGGCAACAGTGGGGCATTTTGATGGCATGTAAGCAATGTAAAGGCTGATTTCCGGCTAAAAACTCTCAGCCATATTGCATATACTTCACACGTTGAAATGCGGACAGGCACAGGCGTGGCTCGGCTGTCACCGGGCCATGGCAATGCGTCGTGGTGGCATTGGCGGCGGCTCAGAGCTGTGTTTTCCCGGTCAATGCCACTTGCCTTGCGTAATGTGCAAATGGGTGCCGGCGGGCCGCAATCGCTGTCGGCGGGCAAAAAAATCCTGTTAAACGTGCGCTTATTCCGAATTTAATGGTTAATTTTGCGCATTGAAAGTAAGGTTAAACAATACGACTATGATAAAGATCACATTTCCGGACGGTTCCGTGCGCGAGTACGAACAGGGCGTGACCGGACTTCAGATTGCTGAGAGCATCTCGCCGGCATTGGCACGCGACGTGCTGGCTTGCGGCGTCAACGGCGAGACAGTTGAACTTAACAGGCCGATAAACGCCGATTCCACCGTTCAGCTTTACAAGTGGGAGGACGATGAGGGCAAGCACGCCTTCTGGCATACTTCGGCCCACCTGCTGGCCGAGGCGTTGCAGGAGCTTTATCCCGGCATACAGTTTGGTTTCGGTCCGGCTGTGGAGAACGGCTTCTTCTATGACGTCTTGTTGAAGGACGGCGAGGCCATCAAGGAAGGAGACTTCCCGAAGATTGAGGACAAAATGCGCGAACTGGCTTCAAAGAAAGAGCCTGTGGTGCGCAAGGAAGTGTCGAAGGCCGACGCTCTGAAGGAGTTTGCCGCCGACGGGCAGACTTATAAGTGCGAGCATATCGAGCAGGATCTTGAGGACGGTTCGATAACTACATATACCCAAGGTGCATTCACCGACCTGTGCAAGGGCCCCCATTTGCTCAACACCGGGCTTATAAAGGCTATCAAACTCACCAGCGTGGCCGGTGCTTTCTGGCGTGGCGACGCCACAAGAGAGCAGATGCAGCGTCTTTACGGCATCACGTTCCCGAAGAAAAAGATGCTTGACGAATATCTGGTAATGCTGGAAGAGGCCAAGAAACGCGACCATAGGAAGATTGGAAAGGAAATGGAGCTGTTCATGTTCTCTGAGCGCGTGGGCAAGGGACTGCCCATCTGGCTGCCCAAAGGCACAGAATTGCGCCTCCGCATGCAGGATATGCTGCGCAAGATACAGTCGCGCTATGGCTACAAGGAGGTGATAACACCGCACATCGGTAGCAAGAACCTCTATGTGACCAGCGGCCACTACGCCCACTACGGCAAGGATTCGTTCCAGCCCATACATACGCCTGAGGAGGGAGAAGAGTATATGCTCAAGCCAATGAACTGCCCCCACCACTGCGAGGTGTTTGCGTGGAAGCCGCGTTCTTACCGTGACCTGCCGTTGCGCATAGCCGAGTTTGGCACTGTTTACCGTTATGAACAGAGCGGAGAGCTGCATGGCCTCACCCGCGTGCGTTCGTTTACGCAGGACGATGCCCACATCTTCTGCCGGCCAGACCAGGTGAAAGACGAGTTCCTCCGCGTGATGGACATCATACACACAGTGTTCTCCATCTTCCATTTCGACAACTTCGAGGCTCAAATATCTCTTCGCGACCCCAACGACCGCGAGAAATACATCGGTTCGGATGAGGTCTGGGAGAAAGGCGAGCAGGCCATCATTGAGGCTTGCAAGGAAAAAGGCCTCAAGGCAAAGATTGAGTACGGCGAGGCTGCATTCTACGGCCCGAAGCTCGACTTCATGGTGAAAGACGCCATAGGCCGCCGCTGGCAGCTCGGCACAATACAGATAGACTATAACCTTCCTGAGCGTTTCAAGCTCGAATATACCGACGAGGACAACACCAAGAAGACCCCGGTGATGATTCACCGCGCCCCGTTTGGTTCGATGGAGCGCTTCTGCGCTGTGCTCATAGAGCATACCGCAGGTCACTTCCCGCTGTGGCTGACACCCGACCAGGTGGCAATCCTGCCAATATCCGAGAAGTACAACGACTACGCTGCGCGCGTTGCCCGGGAGCTCGATGCCGTCGGTGTGCGTGCAACCATTGACAGCCGCAACGAGAAAATCGGCCGCAAAGTGCGTGACAACGAGCTCAAGCGCATACCGTACATGGTCATCGTCGGCGAGAAGGAGCAGGCCGACGGCACTGTAAGCGTGCGCAAGCAGGGTTCGGAGGAGCGTGGCGTGATGACCATAGCCGAGTTTGCAGGCAAGGTTAACGCCGAGGTGGCCGAGCTGCTCAAGGCTACCGACGTAAGGCCTGAGTAAGAGGCATGAAACCATTTTTGTAAGACGATAGTGGTTGTCGCCTGTTGCAGGATCGTTCATTATCCCGTGGCAGGCGGCAATCGTTTTCATACGTCGTGCCGGCAACGGCTTGGCCAGACGTGTAACACATTAATAAATGATTATGACAAAATTAAAAACATTCATTGCCTGCATGCTGGCTGTTGTGGCCATACCGGGCTGTGGCGGGCAAGGCAACAAGGGAAAACTTCCCGCCAAGGCAGCCGATACAGTGCAGGTGGCATCCGATGTTAAGGCAGAGGGTGCTGTGACATATCTGAACACGGCAGACTTTATCAGTAAGGTGTACGATTTCAAGAGCCACCCAGACAAGTGGAAGTATGAAGGCGACACCCCCGCCGTCATCGACTTTTATGCCACTTGGTGCGGCCCTTGTAAGCAGCTGTCGCCTCTGTTGGAGGAACTGGCCGCTGAATATGCCGGAAAGGTGAAGGTGTACAAGGTCGATGTAGACAAGGAGCCCGAGCTGGCAGCAGCCTTTCGCGTGCAGAGCATCCCAATGCTTCTGTGGATTCCGGCAAATGGTGAGCCTTTTGTTTCAATGGGCCTTATGCCGAAAGAGGAGCTTAAAAAGGGCTTCGACGAGCGCCTTTTGGGAAAAACGGCGCAGTGACTGGCTTTTGTTGACAATATTGCTCGGCTCATAAAGCCGGATTTGGGCGTTAATAATGCAAATTGCTTGGTTTCCAGTTGAAAAGTGAAAATAAAAGGGCAGAAATGTTTTGCCGTTTGTATTAAAAATCGTAACTTTGCACCCGATTTCCATAAAATAGTTGAATGAAGAATGACAATATAAAAAATCAGTATCGTGTAAATGAACAGATACGAGTGCGTGAGGTCCGTATCGTCAGCGATGGCGGCTCGACAGTAATGCCAACCCGCCAGGCCATGGATATGGCTCGCGAACAAGGAGTGGATCTCGTTGAGATATCTCCCAATGCCAATCCGCCCGTTTGTCGCCTCATCGACTATTCCAAGTTCCTCTACCAGCAGAAGAAGCGTGCCAAGGAACTGAAGGCGAAGCAGGCTAAGGTGGAGGTTAAGGAGATTCGTTTCGGGCCTCAGACCGATGAGCATGACTATCAATTCAAGCTCAAGCATGCCAAGGAATTCCTCGAAGATGGCAACAAGGTGCGTGCATACGTGTTCTTCAGGGGGCGTTCAATCCTGTTTAAGGAACAGGGAGAAGTGCTGTTGCTCAGGTTTGCCAATGACCTGGAAGAGGTCGGCAAGGTAGAGCACATGCCATCGCTTGAAGGAAAGAAGATGTTCATATACATCGCCCCGAAGAAGACCGGTTCTGCTAAGAAGAGCCAACAGGCCATGGATAGGGAGAAGAAAGCGGCCGCCGGCAAAGAAACGGCAGCCGAAACAACTGCAGAGGCTGACGAGACACCGGCCAATGGCGGGTTGCTTGCCAACGCGAAGATAAGCCCCGATGCCCTTAAAAAGCTGCAGGGTGGCGAGTGACATTCGAGACAAGGATGAAAGAAGAAGTGCGTAACGCCCGGTATATGCGTTGCCACTGTAATAAATAACAATCATAATTAAACATTAAAAAAATGCCAAAAGTAAAGACAAATTCCGGTGCTAAGAAGAGATTTCGTTTCACCGGGTCGGGTAAGATTAAGAGACATCATGCTTACCACAGCCACATTCTGACTAAGAAGACCAAGAAGCAAAAGCGTAATTTGGTTCACCAGACACTTGTGGACACTGATAACATGAAGCAGGTTCGTGATCTGCTGTGCCTCCGTTAAATCCTAATTGTCGAACGTTTAAAGTAGAAAATTATGCCAAGATCAGTAAATCACGTTGCTTCGAGAGCAAGGAGAAAGAGAATTTTAAAGCTTACACGCGGCTATTTTGGAGCACGCAAGAATGTCTGGACTGTAGCAAAGAACACCTGGGAGAAGGGTCTTACATATGCATATCGTGACCGTCGCGCCAAGAAGCGCAATTTCCGTTCATTGTGGATTCAGCGTATCAACGCTGCTGCCCGTCTGGAGGGAATGAGCTATTCTGTGCTGATGGGTGCGCTCAACAAGGCCGGTATCGAAATCAACCGTAAGGTGCTTGCTGACCTCGCTGTCAATAATCCTGAGGCATTCAAGGCTATTGTGCAGAAGGTTAAGTAATCAGCATTGTACAAGTAAACTCATTCACGCGATGAATATTGGGCCGCAGTCTCCTCTACGACGGAGACTGCGGCTTTTGTTTTTCCTCTTTCTGCCGCCATCTTGTGCCATGTCGGCTTTGTGCTGAAGTATGGCATGTGGTGTGAGAGGTTTGAAATGAGGTTTTAGTATATCGTTAAACCAACAGACATTATTTTTCAATGGGAATGGTAATTGGCATAGATGTCGGCATAAGCACAACAAAGATAGTTGGCATTTGTAATGGGCGAGTGGTTTCACCGATGAGAATCAAGGCTACCGACCCGGTTTCGTCGCTTTACGGAGCGTTCGGCAAATATCTTTATGATAACAAGATTCAGATGTCAGACGTAGACCATGTGATGCTAACAGGCGTGGGGGCGGCTTACATCAGCAAGCCTGTTTATGGGTTGCCGACAGCCAAGGCCGGTGAGTTTGTGGCCGACGGACTCGGTGCTTGCCATGAGTCGGGCAAAGACCGAATCATAGTTGTGAGCATGGGTACAGGCACATCGCTTGTCAGATGCGACGGTGACAAAATAGAGCACATCGGCGGCATTGGCATTGGCGGGGGCACATTGCAGGGGCTTTCGCGCCTTTTGCTTAAGACAGACGACATACGTACGGTTTCCGAGATGGCTGTGAGGGGCAACATATCCAGCATTAATTTGCGCATCGGCGACATTAGTGCCAGGCCGTTGCCCGGACTTCCCATGTCGGCCGTGGCCTCTCTTTTCGGCAATGCCCGCAGCGATGCTTCGCGTGAGGACATTGCCATCGGCCTGATATGGACCGTTTTGCAGTCTGTGGGTCAGTCGGCAGTATTGGCTTCGATAGGCAGCAACATTCGTGAATATGTGATGATAGGCAATCTTACGCTGTTGCCACAGTGCAGGGTTGTGTTTCCTCCGATTGAGAAATTATACGGAGTGAAGTTCATCATACCCGAGTATTCTGAATTCTGTACGGCCATCGGTGCTGCATTGTGCCATTTCGACCAGCGTTTCCATGTAGAGAAGTTGTAGCGTCTGTGTGCTGGCATGCCTCTGCTAAAGTGCCTTTCGGCGGCTCAATGCAATGGTGTGTGGCCGTGACGGATTATGGCAGTGCCGCAAGGGGCGTATGTATGGAAACTATTTACGTGTAATTTTTTATTGCAGCAGTGCAGATTCTGCGTAACAAATTGATGTTCAGTTGGTTGCCATTGTTGCCGTTTCGTGCTGCAAAATAGGCCGTTTGGGATTGTCGTTTGTGCTGTTTGGCTTTCCGTTTTGGGGTGTTTGGGGCAGCAATGGCAGTGGTAGTGAAATATATCGATGCCTTTTGTAAGCAATTGTCATGGCTTTAGGTCTTGATTTTGTCATTGCCGTTGACATGTTACATTGTGCGGCTGCCAATGCCGAAGCTGTCATTTTGCAAAAGGCATGAAACTACTTCCAATGCCAAAGTACGTGACAGTGGGAGTCGTTTCATGCCTTTTGTTTTTCATTCTTGGATGTTACAGAATGCTACATGACGTCTCATGGCAATAAATCTGCTTGCGGCAGTTGTGCATTCTGACGTAAAGTATTGCCAAAAGCATATCTTTCGGCCTTGGACAACGGGCGCTGTTCGTATGTCTGCAGGGCAGAACTGTCTGACCGTGAACGGCATGAGAGCGTCAAAGCCTGCAAAGGATGTCTTGTCGGCCTGTTGTTGCGTATTGTCTGTTATGCCGGAAATGGGTCTGTGGCTTGTCGTTGCCTGCAAGTCATTTCTGCCTTATTCCCTTCATAGACAGTGATATCCGTTCTCTCTTCCGGTCCACTTCAATTACCCTTACCCTGACATGTTCGTGCAGCTTCACCACTTCTGTAGGGTCAGAGACATAGCGGTCGGCCATTTGTGAAATGTGAACCAGACCGTCGTGGTGGACACCTATGTCGACAAAAGCCCCAAAGTTGGTGATGTTTGTCACTATTCCCGGCAGTTCCATTCCTTCAGCCAGGTTGTCAATTGACGTCACATTGGGGTCAAATTCAAATTCCTCGGCTTGTCCGCGCGGGTCGCGTCCCGGTTTGTCAAGTTCGTTCATGATGTCGGTCAGTGTAGGCATGCCCACACTTTGCGTCACGTAATGCTTGATGTCGATGTTCTTCCGCCTTTCTGGCGACGCAATGAGTTCAGCCACGGTACACCCGGCGTCGGCGGCCATTTTTTCCACAATCCGATAGCTCTCGGGGTGTACTGCTGTGTTGTCAAGCGGGTTTGGGGCTTCCGGTATGCGCAGGAAGCCTGCACATTGTTCAAAAGCGGCAGGCCCGAGCCGTGACACCTTCATCAGTTCGGCTCGCGATTTAAACGGGCCGTGGGCCTTTCGGTAGTCTACAATGTTGTGTGCCAGTGTCGGGCCGAGCCCGCTCACGTAGGTAAGCAGGTGCTGGCTGGCGGTGTTGAGGTTGACACCAACGGAGTTTACGCAGCTTTCAACCGTCTGGTCGAGGCTTTTCTTTAGCTTCGTCTGGTCTACGTCGTGCTGGTATTGGCCGACGCCGATGCTCTTCGGGTCTATTTTCACAAGCTCGGCGAGCGGATCCATGAGCCTGCGGCCTATAGACACGGCCCCACGCACGGTGACATCCTTGTCTGGAAACTCATCGCGCGCCACCTTGGATGCCGAATATACCGAGGCTCCGTCTTCGCTAACGGTGTATATCCTGATGCTTTCCGACAGTCCGGCCGACCTGATGAAGGCTTCCGTTTCGCGTCCGGCGGTTCCGTTGCCTATGGCAATGGCTTCCGGCCGGTATTGTCTCACCATGTCTCTCACCCGTGTCTCGGCTTCACTGCGGCGGTTGGCGGGCGGGTGGGGGAATATAGCCTCGTGGTGCAGCAGGTTACCCTGGGCGTCAAGGCACACCACCTTGCACCCGGTTCTGAAGCCGGGGTCAATTCCCATGACCAGCTTTGGCCCTAAGGGGGCGGCAAGCAGCAGTTGGCGCAGGTTCATTGCAAACACCCTTATGGCCTCATCGTCGGCTTGTTCCTTTGAGATTGCGGCGAATTCCGTCTCGATGGCCGGCTTCACCAGGCGTTTCAGGGCGTCGTCTACTGCATCTGCCACGAGTTTAGAGCAGCGTGATGTGCCTTTTACAAACATCTTCCTTATCCTCTGTTTGCTCTCTTCGTCGTCGGCAGATATGCTTATGCGCAGTATGCCTTCCGCCTCGCCTCGGCGCATTGCCAGCAACCTGTGGGCCGGGCAACGCCGCAGTGGCTCGCTGAAGTCGAAGTAGTCGGAGTATTTTGCAGCCTCGTCGGAGTCGGCTTTGGCCTTTACTGCCTTGGATGTTATCACCGCTTCGCGCCTGAACGCATTTCTGACAAGGCTTCGGGTGCGTTCGTCTTCGCTGACGCCCTCGGCAATTATGTCTTGAGCCCCTTTCAGCGCGTCGGCCGTGTCTTTCACTTCTCCGCGCACAAAGCGCCGTGCCGCGGCCTCAATGTCGCTCTCGCGCTGCAGCGATATTATTGCCGCCAGTGGTTCAAGGCCTCGCTCCCGGGCAACCTGTGCCTTGGTGCGGCGCTTAGGCTTGTATGGCAAGTAAATGTCTTCCAGTTCGGCCGCGTTCCAGCATTCGCTTATCCGTTTGTCCAGTTCGGCGGTCATCTTGCCTTGTTCGCTGATGGTTTTGGTTATTGTTTCCTTCCTTTTGGCCATTTCCGTCAGTTTTCCGGCCATGTCGGCAATGGCTGCTATCTGCACTTCGTCCATGCCGCCAGTGCGCTCTTTGCGGTATCTGCTTATGAAAGGTATGGTGCATCCTTCGGCAATAAGGCCAAGCACGTTTTCCACGTGGCGCCTGTCTATGCCGAGGTTGCGTGCAATGATGTCGCTGAAAATGTCTGTGTTGGTTTCCATTGTTTGTTTCTGTAGTGTTTGGATTATGGCGTACACTGTGGGCAGACGGCCGCTGCGCCAATGCCGTGTGCCGGGCATGGCAGCAGGAAGTCTTTGCCTTTGTCGGCCGTATGCCCACATGTGAGCGCCGTCATTCTATTCCGAGCTCGCGTTTTATGGATGGTTCGGCATCAAGAATATATATGTTCCCCGGGTTGATGTTGGATTGTTCTGTTTCTACCATCCATGATATGAGCTTTACGTCATGTTCGTCTACAAAGCGAAGCCTGTCGCCTTGTTCGTAAGGCAAAGCCAGTGGTGTATCGTCAATCTCCACTTCAAAGTTGTGCCTGTCGGTGTAGCTGATGAGTCTTGTCCACACTGTTTCTACCTCGCCTTCATCGTTTGTCAGGTCAAACTTGAACCAAACCTTTTCCGGAGTGCGCTTGGCCACGTGCTCGGGCAGCCAGAAGTATTCGTTTGAGTAGTCGTGCGCGAACTTGCGTTCTTCCTCGCAGTGCAGCAATCGCAGGTCGTCGGCCCTGTCGTTTGTAAGGAAGTCGTCTTTCATCCAGAGCGGTTGGTATGCGTCTGCTGCCATGGCGTCTTCGTTTTCGTAGGCGAATATGACGCAAGAGTTGGCGTTCATCTTTTTTAGCCTTGTCCTTATCGACCCTGGGGTTGCCTTGTCTTTCTGTCCGTCCTTTATGGCCTCGTTCCATGGCAGCAGCCTGATGTATAGCGGCACGTTGCCCGTCATGATGGCAAACGGCACATCCGGCCGCATTGTCTGTCGTGTTTCGGGGGCTTGGTGCCACAACATGTATGAAGCAACAGCCTCTATCAGTTTGCGGTGGCATGCAGAGTGGTTGGCGTCGCTGTGCATAATCTCAATGTCCGGCAGCCCGAAGCGTGCCAGACCGTTGGTGTACAGCCAAGTGTCGGAGCCTTGTTCGTTGCTTTCTGAAGCTATGCTGTAGGCGAAACTTGCATGTGGTCCTGATGACGATCGTGCGGTGCTGACCACATACGCCTCCGACAAGGCTTGCTGGCTTGACAGGTCATAAATGGCGAGGAGCTTTGGTACGAGTGCTGTGGCAATCTTTAGCTGCAGGTGGAGCCATGCCAGCGGGTTGGCTGTTCCGAAGCGGATGTCGATGCCGTAGCCCGGCCTTTCTTGGCCAATCAGCTCCAGGTCTTGTTTGTTGAAGTAGGAGCTGATGAACATGCCAGAGGCGTTGAACGCCTCGAGCCGGTCGATTTCCATGTCGAACGGCTCTCCGCAGAACTGCCCGTGAACATGCTCAATCGTGTTTGTTTCCGTGTTTTGTGAAACGTCTTCAAACTCGAGGCTTTCCAATCCGGCAATGTCGCCCAGGCGGTTTCTGAACGCCTGCATGTCGGCCGTGAAGTCGTCGACACGCGACACGGCTATCATCACCGAGCGTTTTTTGATGTATGGAGGCTCGCGTAGGGTGGGATGCTCAAGAAATTCGACGGTTTTCTTGCAATTCTCGATGGCTTCCGGCACGTCGCTCCAAAACTCTTGGGTTTCCGGGTCGTCGGGTATCAGCGTCATGACATGCTCAAAGAAAGGTATGGCTTCGGCTTCCATGTTCAGTCCCATGCGTGTGTATCCGTTGCGGCACCACCAGTTTGGGTCGTCCTTGCCCTCTTCGGCAGTGTCGGCCAGTATGCTGAGTGCCCGCCTGTCAAGGTCGTCGGGGTTGAGTTCGCTTTCTGTATACCCGCTGCGAATCATGCCCGCCAGGTTTGACAGCGTGCGTGCTTGCAGTCCGACAATCTTGTATGTACGTTCCTCGTCGGGCAGGTCGTCAATCATCCGTACCACTTCTTCTTCGCGATCATCGTCGCACATCTGTGAATCAGCTTTATTATATCTTCTTCTCTGTTCATGGCTAAAGTATGGATTTATTTCTTCATGAGGGTTGCTTTTTCACTCTTTCCAAATCGTTCGATTGCGTAACGCAGCATGGTGCGGGGCATTCGCGTGAGGTTTGCATAGACATAGTCATACAGCCGGGCTGGGTCTCGCTTGCCGGCTTCGCGCAACATCCACCCGCACGCCTTGTGTATGAGCTCGTGTTTGTGGTTCATAAGCATGTCGCAGAGCCGGTAGGTGTCGTCGAGTTCGCCTTTGCGTATGAACGCAAATGTGGAAACTATGGCCATGCGCACCTCCCATGGTGACTGGCTTTTGGCCAGAATGTAGAGCTGGTCGCGAGGTTTGTCCATCAGATATTCGCCTACAACAGTTTTGACCGACAGGTCTACAAGGTCCCAGTTGTTTATTCTGTCAGTGTGGCTCAGGTAGAAGTCAAACAGCTCTTTCCTTGTGCTGTCGTCGGCCTTGTTGGCTTTTGCCACCATTATTAGCAGCGCGGCCAGCCTTACCTCGTGCCATTCAGAGTTGAGCAATGCCTCGACGTCGGCCATGGATATGTCACGATGGGCTTTTGCCACCTGTCTTGTGTCTGGCACGGCCGTGCCGATGAAGAGGTCGCCTTCGCCGTATTCTCCCGGCCCGGTCTTGAAAAAGCGGGGCAGCACCTGCCTTTTTTCCTCGGTTGAAAGTGCCGTTAACTCTTCAATTATGGTTGTTGTTATGTCCATAAGTGCAAATATAGCATTTTTGGAGCTTAAAATGAAATTTTGATTGCGGTTTTTCTTGGTGTGGAACAAATTAGGTTCTGTAAGTAATAACGCATGATGGCCGACCATTAACGGTCGGCCATCGAGGTTGCTATGGTCTGGGCAAGCCTGCCGTGCGCACGGCTTCCAGGCCGGATAAAAATCCTTTTGTCAAATTAATATGCAAAGAGCGGATAGTTCTTCATTGTCTCATTGACACGGGCGCGAACGCTGCTGATTACGTTTTCGTCTTCGGGGGCGTTGAGAACCTCCTCAATCAGTTCTGCTATGAGCACCATGAGGTCTTCCTTTGCGCCGCGTGTGGTGATGGCAGGTGTGCCAAGACGGATGCCGCTGGTTTGGAAAGCGCTGCGTGTGTCAAACGGCACCATGTTCTTGTTTACAGTGATGTCGGCGGCCACAAGGGCGTTTTCTGCCACCTTGCCGGTCAGTTCGGGATATTTCGAGCGCAGGTCTACGAGCATGGAGTGGTTGTCTGTGCCTCCGCTCACGATGGTGAAGCCACGCTTGATAAGCTCGTCGGCAAGCACCTTGGCGTTTTTCTGCACCTGCTTTGCCCATTCCTTGAACTCTGGCTGCAGTGCTTCGCCGAAGGCAACGGCCTTGGCTGCTATGACGTGCTCGAGCGGGCCGCCCTGCTGTCCGGGGAATACGGCCGAGTTGAGTATCTGGCTCATCATCTTCGTTGCGCCCTTTGGTGTCTTCAGGCCCCATGGGTTTTCAAAGTCCTTGCCCATGAGTATGATGCCGCCGCGCGGACCACGGAGGGTCTTGTGAGTTGTAGAGGTCACGATGTGGGCATACTTCACCGGGTTGTCCAGCAGTCCGGCAGCTATCAGTCCGGCCGGGTGGGCCATGTCGATCATGAGCAGTGCACCCACTTTGTCGGCTATCTCGCGCATGCGCTTGTAGTCCCATTCGCGGCTGTATGCAGAGCCTCCGCCGATGATGAGCTTCGGTTTGTGCTCGATGGCCAGCTGTTCCATCTCGTCGTAGTCAACGCGGCCGGTCTCGCGGTTGAGGTTGTAGCCTACCGGATTGTATAGTATGCCCGATGTGTTTACGGCCGACCCGTGTGACAGGTGGCCGCCCTGGGCGAGGTTGAGACCGAGGAATGTGTCGCCGGGCTTGAGCACGGCCAGCAGCACAGCGGCGTTGGCTTGGGCTCCGGAGTGTGGCTGTACGTTGGCATATTCTGCCCCGAACAGCTTGCACACGCGGTCGATGGCCAGTTGTTCCACCTTGTCTACCACTTCGCAGCCTCCGTAATAGCGCTTGCCTGGGTAGCCCTCAGCGTACTTGTTTGTGAGGTAAGAGCCCATGGCTTCCATTACCTCGTCACTGACGAAATTCTCTGACGCGATAAGCTCCATGCCTTTCAGTTGGCGCTGGTGCTCCCTTTCGATAAGGTCGAAGACCTCCTGATCTCTTTTCATGTCTTATTAGTGTTTGTTGATGACAGTCATGCTGTGTCGGCCGCCGGCATTCGGCATTGCCCGCCTTTAGGCGGCCGTGTTGCAAAGGTACACAATAATTTTGGTATTACACAGCGTTTTGCACTTAAAAACTTCCATTTTTCGCAGCTGTCTGCATTGTGCTAAAGTGTTAAGAGTTTTTGACGGCTTGCGCCAATGGCTTTTTGTGGGGCCTGGCCACCCGCCAGCCACTGATTTTGCTTGATGGTTATGCCGAGAGGTCCGTGCCGGAATAATGACTGTGGCACGGCGGGTGAGGGGAGTTGTTGTGGCTGCTTGCCATTCGATGATGGCCGGCCGACAGCCTGATGCTTAACCATGTCGTTGGCCGAACGGCCCGTTTGAGTATGCCAAACGGGCCGTTCGGCGTGATGGTTTGTGCCGTTTTGCAATGCAAAACAACCGTTTCGGTAAGTTCATGACTGTCAGGCTGTTGTAATTTATTCGGTTGATAGCCGTGGCAGGCGTGGCAACCTGCAGACTGCGCCCGCAATGTTTGCAATATGGGCGGTCGCTTGATGGCATCTGCCTATGATGCCAAAGCGCCGCCAACAAATGATGGTTGGCGGCGCTTCGTGGATTTTCGTTTTCTGTAGTTATGCTGTGATGATGGCGCGGCTCATACGAGTTCAACCTTGTCGATGTCCTGTTCCATTTCGCAGTAGTGGCATTTTAGTATGCCGTTCTTTTTGTCAACCACATGGAAAAGCGTCTGCATGGGCTCGTTGTTGGTTATGCATTTGGGATTGTTGCATTTCACTATGCCACGCAGTTCGTCGGGTGTGGTGGCTGTCTTTTTGTCAACCACCTCATAGTCTTTTATGATGTTGAGCACTATGTTGGGGGCCACAACCGAGAGGCGTGATATCTCCTCGTCGGTGAAAAATTTGTCTTCCACCTTTATTATGCCTTTGCGCCCGAGCTTCTTTGACAGATAGTTGTAGCCTATTGTTACAGGCGTGGCTATTTCTTCGAGCTTAAGCAGGTTGACCACCTGGTATGTCTTGTCGGTTGGTATGTGGTCGATGACGGTGCCGTTTTTGATGGCGGCCACGAGCATTTCGTTCTTGTTCATGTGTCAGATGATTGTTTTGTCGTTTTTAACTTCGTCTAAAGAAATTCCCAGCACGTCGCAGAAGATGGCCTCGCGGGCATAAAGACCGTTGCCGGCCTGTTGTATGTAGTAGGCGTGCGGGTTTGAGTCAACGTCGTAGTTTATTTCGTTCACTCTGGGCAGCGGGTGCAGTATCTTCATGTTTGGCTTGGCCTTGGCCAGCATGTCGTTTCTTAATATGTACACGTTTTTCACACGTTCGTACTCCATGAGGTCAGAGAAGCGCTCTTTCTGCACTCGTGTCATGTAAAGGATGTCGGCGTCGGCAATAGTGTCTTCGGTGAATTCGGTGTGCTCTTCATATTTTATGCCGTGCTCCTTGCAGTAAAGCTTGTATTCTGCGGGCATGGCCAGCTCTTTTGGGGCTACGAAGTGGAACGTGGGAGAGAAATGGCGCATGGCCATGATGAGCGAGTGGACGGTGCGCCCGTACTTAAGGTCGCCCACGAGGTATATGTTCAGGCCTTCGAGCGTTCCTTGGGTCTTGTATATGGAGTACAGGTCGAGCATGCACTGCGACGGGTGCTGGTGGGCACCGTCGCCGGCGTTGACAATGGGCACCGGCGACACTTCGCTGGCATACTGGGCGGCCCCTTCGATGTAGTGGCGCATCACGATGACGTCTGCATAGTTTGCCACCATCATTATGGTGTCTTTGAGCGTCTCGCCTTTAGTGCCACTGGTCACCTTTGGGTCGGCAAATCCTATGACGCGCGCCCCGAGGCGGTTGGCCGCTGTTTCGAAGCTCAGGCGGGTGCGGGTTGAGGGCTCGAAGAACAGCGTTGCCACAACTTTGCCTTTCAGCAGTTCCCTGTTGGGGTGTTTCTCAAATTCGTGCGCCATATCAATCATGTAGAGTATCTTCTCTTTCGTGATGTCGGCGATAGTGACAAAATTATGCTTTTCCATCAGTGCTGTAATATGTTTTAAGTTCATTTTCGACCGCTAAGGTACACATAATTTCCGATAATTGGATATATACGGCATAGAAAATCAACCATATTTTTTTGTATGTGAAGTAAAATCCTTACTTTTGCATGAAGGTAATTAATTATGACTACGTTTTGAGATGAGAAAGTTCTTTGTTCGCTTCCTTTGGACCGTGTTGGTGCTTGTGGTGCTTTTCGCAGCAGTAGCTTTCACCGCCATAGCCAAGGGGTGGATAGGCTATATGCCGCCGGTAGAGGATTTGCAAAATCCCATCGATCGTTTTGCCACGCAGGTGTATTCTGCCGATGGTAAGATAATGGGTACATGGAATTATAATAAGGAGAACAGGATTTGCGTGGACTTTTCTCAGTTGTCGCCATCTCTTGTACAGGCGCTCATCGCCACAGAGGATGTTCGATTCTACGACCATTCGGGCATCGACTTCTATGCTTTGGGAAGAGCGGTCGTCAAGCGCGGCATACTGGGGCAGGTGAATGCAGGCGGCGGTTCCACTATAACGCAGCAACTGGCCAAGCAGCTTTACTCTGGCACGGCCCACAGTGTCACCGAGCGTATGTTGCAGAAGCCGATAGAGTGGGTCATTGCCGTGCAGCTTGAACGGAACTACACGAAGGATGAAATCATCGCGTTGTATCTCAACTATTTCGACTTCCTTCACAACGCCGTGGGAATAAAGACCGCGGCCAACACTTACTTCGGGAAAGAGCCACGCAACCTTACTGTAACGGAGTCGGCCATGCTCATAGGCTTGTGCAAGAACCCGTCTTATTATAACCCTGTGCGCAACCCGGAGAGGTGCCGCGAACGGCGCAACGTGGTGCTAATGCAGATGATGAAAGCCGGCTTCCTAACCCAGGCGCAGTATGACCAGTATTCTGCCGAGCCCTTGAAGCTCAATTTCCATGTGGCCGACCATAAGGACGGTATAGCAACCTACTTCCGGGAGTTCCTGCGCCTGTACATGACGATGGAGAAACCGCGCCGGGCCGACTACCCGTCGTGGAACATGGTTAAGTTTTACCAGGACTCTGTGAACTGGGCTACCGACCCCTTGTGTGGGTGGTGCCATAAGAATACGAAGAAAGACGGCACGCCATACAACGTTTATGCCGACGGGCTGAAGGTGTTTACCACCATCGACTCCAGAATGCAGGAGTATGCCGAGAAGGCTGTGCGCGACCATGTGGTGAAGTTCTTGCAGCCGGCCTTCGACCGCGAGAACCGCGGAAAGAAAACCGCTCCGTTCTCCGGGAAACTGACAAGCAGCCAAGTAAACCAGATATTGATGCGGTCGGTGAGGCAAAGTGAGCGCTATCGGGTGATGAAAGCCGATGGGGCTTCGGAGGCAGACATAAGGAAGGCGTTCCGCACACCTACGGAAATGACTGTCTTTACTTACCATGGCGAGATTGACACAACGATGACGCCGCTCGATTCTATACGATATTACAAGTCGTTCCTGCGCACCGGGTTCATGAGCATGAGCCCGGTAGACGGGGCTGTCAAGGCTTATGTCGGTGGAATGGATTTCATACATTTTAAATATGATATGTGCATGGAAGGGCGCAGGCAGGTCGGGTCGACCATAAAGCCGTTCCTTTATTCGCTGGCAATGGAAAACGGATTCTCACCATGCGACATGGCACCAAATGTGCAACAGACGTATATCGTGGCCGGGCAGAGGTGGACACCGAGGAATGCCAGCCGCAGGCGGTACGGGCAGATGGTTACGCTAAAGTGGGGGCTTGCTCAGTCCAACAATTGGATTTCGGCGTATCTTATGAGCAAGCTCAACCCGCAGGCTTTTGTAGACTTGCTGCATGAGTATGGCGTGAACAACCCCGACATACATCCGTCGATGGCCTTGTGCCTTGGCCCATGTGACATATCTGTAGCCGAGATGGTGAGCGCATATACGGCTTTCGTCAACCACGGCATACGTTGCGCGCCTTTGTTTGTCACAAAGATTGAAGACAATGAGGGCAATGTCATAGCCCGATTCCAGCCGAGGATGAATGAGGTTATAAGCGCCGAGAGCGCCAACAAGATGCTGTATATGCTCAAGGGGGTGGTCGACGGCGGCACGGCAGGCAGGTTGCGCTTCCGTTATAATATGAAAGGTGAAATTGGTGGTAAGACCGGAACTACCAACAACAACAGCGACGCGTGGTTCATTGGGGTTACTCCCGAACTTGTCAGTGGTGTGTGGGTTGGCGGCGACGACCGCGACATTCATTTCGACTCTATGCGCATGGGGCAGGGTGCCACGATGGCACTCCCAATCTGGGCATATTACATGCGCCGCGTGTTTGCCGACACCGACCTTGGGTATAGTGAGAGTGCTGTGTTTGATTTGCCGAAAGACTACAATCCGTGTGGGGCTGTCGCCGACTCGGTTGAGGTCGATGGTATCGATGAAATATATGAGTAACGCTTGTCGGCATGACATCTGTCGGCCTTGAGCCGACCACAGTGCCTTGCTTCTGACGGCGTATCATCGCAACCTGCGTTGCCGGTTTGCCTGAAAGGGCTGCCGGCAACGCAGGTTGCCGTTTTCACGTCTGTCGCTGGTCTCTTTTTGCATGCGCCAGGTGGCATATATTTTGCGCTTTGTCGTTTAGTTGTCGAAGCTGTATCTTTTCCTTTGCTTTGTTTGTTTATCCTGTTTGCAACTGAACTCAGCACCCAGGTTCGGGTTGTCTCCTAATTCTGTTGGCAGTTTCTTGCCGTTCGTATGTGCTTGTTTGGCTAATGCAGGCATGTTGCTTATGTTTCACCGTCTTGCGCGTCTCGGTTCCCCATGCCAGTTGTTCTGCTGCGCCATATTGTTGCTGGTGTATTTTGTTTTCGCTTATTATATTTATATTGTATGCCTCCTACTGTGCTTGATATTTGTCAAGTGAAATATAAAAAAACGTTTTCCGGAGGCAAAAAAAACCGCGAATGTTTTGTAGTTTGTGAAAAAGTGCCTACCTTTGCATCCGCTTTCAGGGAACAACCCCTGATGAGCGGCGAGAGAAAGAGTTCTTTGACAGGTTGAGACAGACAGAGGATATGTAGAGCAGTACAAGGCGAGAGCCGGGGCTGAGCATTTAGCCAGCCCTGTGTACGGAACAGACCCTTCGGGCTTTACGTCCGTTGAGGTTTTAAGATAAAAGTCAATTATACAATGTAGAGTTTGATCCTGGCTCAGGATGAACGCTAGCTACAGGCTTAACACATGCAAGTCGAGGGGCATCATGGCGGTTGCTTGCAACCGTCGATGGCGACCGGCGCACGGGTGAGTAACGCGTATCCAACCTGGCCGTTGCCACGGCACAGCCCGCCGAAAGGCGGATTAATGCGGTATGAGGCGCTTCGATGGCATCAGAAGAGCGCCAAAGCTTCGGCGGCAGCGGATGGGGATGCGTCCGATTAGGCAGCAGGCGGGGCAACGGCCCACCTGGCCGACGATCGGTAGGGGTCCTGAGAGGGAGGCCCCCCACACTGGGACTGAGACACGGCCCAGACTCCTACGGGAGGCAGCAGTGAGGAATATTGGTCAATGGGCGGAAGCCTGAACCAGCCAAGTAGCGTGCGGGACGACGGCCCTATGGGTTGTAAACCGCTTTTTCACGGGGATAAAGTGCGCCACGTGTGGCGCTTTGCAGGTACCGTGCGAATAAGGACCGGCTAATTCCGTGCCAGCAGCCGCGGTAATACGGAAGGTCCGGGCGTTATCCGGAATCATTGGGTTTAAAGGGAGCGTAGGCCGCATGTCAAGCGTGCTGTGAAATCCCGGGGCTCAACCCCGGAAGCGCAGCGCGAACTGGCGTGCTTGAGTTGCATCGAGGCAGGCGGAATTCGTGGTGTAGCGGTGAAATGCTTAGATATCACGAAGAACCCCGATTGCGAAGGCAGCCTGCCAGTTGCACACTGACGCTGATGCTCGAAGGCGCGGGTATCGAACAGGATTAGATACCCTGGTAGTCCGCGCGGTAAACGATGGATGCCCGCCCTTGGGCCGCTTAGGTTCAGGGGCCAAGCGAAAGCGTTAAGCATCCCACCTGGGGAGTACGCCGGCAACGGTGAAACTCAAAGGAATTGACGGGGGCCCG
>ENA-ORSA01000060-ORSA01000060.1-human-gut-metagenome-genome-assembly--contig:-NODE-60-length-123924-cov-9.865632_pt1 | contig 123924 bp, 116 predicted proteins | sample MGYA00242179_ERZ509142 | MGnify/ENA primary metagenome ERZ509142 (study PRJEB26280, sample SAMEA2338659) | human gut metagenome | biome: human gut; feature: human-associated habitat; material: faeces... | reverse complement strand
CTTGCATGTGTTAGGCACGCCGCCAGCGTTCGTCCTGAGCCAGGATCAAACTCTCCAATATACCTTATTGAAGAACCGATTGGCTCTTAATTATTTAATCCAGAATTTTGTTTGTTTGGCTCATTTGCTTTCCGCTTGCGCTTTAAGCAAACTCGCCCGCACATTCGCTTTTTTCTTGGTTCTTGTTCAGTTTTCAAGGTGCTGCTGATGTTTGACAGCTTTTGTAGTTTACAACGTTTTCAACGTTTTGTCAACTACTTTTTTGAAATTATTTTTTCAAATTTTTTCAGTGCCGCATCACAGCGTGTTATTATTATATTAAATCTGCCTGTTAAAAGCAAACATAAATTTGATACTATTTTCAGCAATTTACAGCTAAATTTTACATAAATTTTTCTTTTGCTTATTAATCCTCATTTTTATTTTCATTTCCTTCATTTTTCGCAAAGTTTTCGTTCAAATCTTCTTTAAAAACAGTTACGGCACGCCGCTCAGCCCTGCTGTGCAGCGTAAGGCAGTAAAAATCACGCCGGGCCGCAGGGTAATTATCCGCAATGCTTACTTCCCCGGCGCTTTGTGCCTGCACGGCAATATGTTCCGATATCAGAGCGCACCCCAAATTATTTTTAACTGCTTCTTTAACGGCAAAATTCGTATTAAAAATTACCGGCCTTCTGTTTATATTTATGTTGCTTTCGCGCACAAAGCTTTCCCACTGCTCGCGGGAGGCAGAACCTTCCTCACGTATAATCCAGCGCATATTACCACCCGCTTCATGCCCGGCAGCCGCAATAACAACCAGCCTGTCTCGGTAAAAAGTCTCTGCGTTTATTCCGCTTTCCTGCACCTCGCCTTCAACCAGTCCCACATCAATTTCACCATTTAAAAGCAGGTTTACAATATGTTTTGTGTTGCCAATTATAATTTCCGGCTCCAGTTTACTGTATTTTTTGGTAAACCTGCCAAGATATTCCGGCAAAAAGTATTCGCCAATCGTCTGGCTTGCGCCGATGCGCAGCACACCTTCAAGTTTTTCCTGCCAGCCGCCGATAGCCGCCTTTGCATATTCAAATTCCGCGCAAATATTCCCGGCACTTTGCAAAAGAATTTTTCCGGCAGAAGTTAGCGCCACGTTTTTATGTTTTGCAGTTCTTTCTATTAAAGAAGCGCCAAAAAATTCTTCCAGTTTTTTTATCTGCACACTGGCAGTTGGCTGCGATATATTGCGTTTTTGCGCCGCCCTGGTAAAATTACGATATTCCGCAACGGCTAAAAATGTTTCAAGTTCTTCTATCATCGTTAAACCCCATTATAAAATTTAATTGATTTTATTATAATAATTCATTTTACTAATTATTGTAAATCATTTATACTTTGTTTGCAACCAATTCACGGAACGTTTTAAAATTTTACATCTTATTAATGAAAGGAAGTTTTAACGCATGGATTTTATCAACAAAAATTTACGCGGAATTTTATTCTGCTTTGCGCTGGCAGTGCCTGCAACCTACCTTGGCAAACTCTTCCCGGTTGTTGGCGCACCCGTTTTTGCAATTTTATTCGGCCTTGCAGCCGCTTTTTGGAAACGGCCCGCATTTTTTCAGCCCGGCATTCAGTTTACTGCAAAAAAAATACTGCAATATTCCATCATTCTTTTAGGCTTCGGCATGAATTTATTTGAAATTTTAGCAGTCGGCTCGCAGTCTTTACTAATTATTGTTTCAACTATCGGCACGGCATTAATTACAGCTTACATTTTAAGCAGAATTATGAACATAGACCGCGATATTGCAACGCTTGTCGGCGTAGGTTCTTCCATTTGCGGCGGCAGCGCCATTGCAGCGGCAGCGCCTGTTATTAAAGCCTCCGATAAAGACATTGCCCAGTCGATTTCCGTAATTTTTCTGTTTAATGTTGTGGCAGCCTTCCTGTTCCCCGCTCTTGGCGATATGCTTGGCTTTACCGATACAGGCTTTGGCATGTGGGCAGGAACGGCAATTAACGATACCAGCAGCGTTGTTGCCGCAGGGCAAACCTGGGCCAGCGCGCACGGCAGCGATACAGCCCTAAACTACGCAACCATTGTTAAATTAACCAGAACGCTTGCAATTATACCTATCTGCCTCGGGCTTGCCTACATAACATCCAAAACCAAAAATACGGCAGCCGATGTTAAAATTACCTCCATCTTCCCCATGTTCATTCTTTACTTTGTAATGGCGGCAATTTTTAACACCCTTGCCGGTGAAAGCCTGCCGGTACTTGCCCAGCTTCCTTCGATAGGCAAATTTATGATTGCAATGGCAATGGCAGCCATAGGCCTTAACACCAACCTTGTAAGCCTTGTAAAAAGCGGCGGCAAACCGATTTTACTCGGCCTTGTATGCTGGATTTTCATTGCACTGGTAAGCATTGGCATGCAGCACGTTTTAGGAATCTGGTAAAGTTCACAAATATTCCCCACAGCACCCGCAAATTTCACCAAAAATCTACTTTGCGCGGTGCTGTTTTACATTGCCGTTGTACCCTTTTAAATTAAAGTGTGGTATAATAATTGGGAATGTTTCAGCTGTTATTACAATATTTACAGAACCGAGGTTAATTTAATGGGAAACTTTTTTAAAACAGTAATCTGCGTACTTACAGCATTAATCGTGCTGGCAGGCGCTGCTTTCTGGGGTCTTGCCGGTTTGCTGCCTGCGGTAGATATTGAAGATTCGCTGCGTCCGGATGCTGCTTCGCAGTATTTTGACGATAAAGGCGAACTTATCTACACCACCGCATCCGAAGAACGCCGCATTCCCGTAAGTCTTGACAAAATGCCGAAGCACCTGCAGGAAGCCTTCATTTCTATTGAAGACGCCCGCTTTTACGAACACGGCGGCATTGATATCCGCGGCACCGCGCGCGCACTGGTAGTAACCCTTACCGGCGGCGACGTACAAGGCGGCAGCACCATTACCCAGCAGCTTGCCAAAAATGCTTTTTTAACCAACGAGCGTACCATTACCCGCAAAATTAAAGAAGCCTTTATTGCACGCCAGCTTGAAGAACGCTATACCAAAGACGAAATTTTAAACATGTACCTGAACCGCATTTATTTCGGCCAGGGCACTTACGGCGTAGAATGTGCCTCGCTTTACTACTTTGGCAAACACGTAGAAGACATTGACCTTGCCGAAGCAGCAACGCTGGCAGCCATTCCTAAAAGCCCTAACTACTTCAACCCGCTGGAAAACCCCAAAGCCAGCAAAGAACGCCAGGAACTTGTGCTTGACCAGATGGTAAAATACGGCTATATTACCCAGGCCCAGGCCGATGAAGCCAAAGCTGAAAAAATTGCCGTGCATGTAAGCGAAACGCAGGATAAAAAAGAATACCTTTCTTACTTTTTTGATTACTGCAACCAGTTTATTATTGATAAATTCGGTGCCGACGCGCTGTATAAAGGCTGGCTTAAAATTTACACCACCATTAACAGCGATATGCAACAGGCAGCAGTTGACGCCTTGCAGTACCTGCCCAATTACTACACCGACGACAACAAACTTACTCAGCCGCAGGTAGCGCTCGTTTCGTTAGACCCTACCACCGGCTACATTAAAGCAATGATTGGCGGCCGCGCCGAAGACAAATTCAACCGCGCAATTATGGCAGTACGCCAGCCGGGTTCCAGCTTTAAGCCTTTTGTTTACCTTACCGCCATGGATAACGGCTTTACCCCTGCCAGCGTAGTTGAAGATAAGGAAACCGAATTTGCACAGGGCTGGACTCCGCAGAACTCCGACCTTAAATGGCACGGCAAAGTAAGCCTGCGCACTGCACTCACCCGCTCCATGAACGTACCTACCGTACTTGTAGCGCAGCAGGTTGGCGTGGATAAAATTCTGCAAACAGCCAAAAACCTTGGCATTACCACTTTGGTTGAAGACGGCGCATACAGCGATGCCAACCTTGCCATGGCACTCGGCGGCTTAAGCAAAGGCGTAATTCCTGTTGAAATGGCCGCAGCTTACGGTGCAATAGCCAACGGCGGCATTTACGTTAAACCGATTGGCATTTTAAAAATTGAAGACCGCAACGGCAAAGTAATTTTTGAAAACAAAACCGAACGCCGTGAAGCAGTTGACCCGCGCGCAGCATATTTAACCGTTGACATGATGAAAGGCGTATTTGTAAACGGCACGGCAGCAGGCGCAGGCATTGGCCGCCCGGCAGCAGGCAAAACCGGTACAACCGACGACTTTAAAGACGCATGGTTTGTAGGCTTTACTCCTAACCTCTCCACCGCCGTGTGGATTGGCGACGATAACGGCCGCGCCCTTGAATATATGTACGGCTCCATGCAGCCACTCAGCATTTGGCGCAGCTATATGGTTAACGCCGTTGCCAACCTTCCTGCGGTAGACTTTGTACGCCCCAGCGGCGTAGAAATTCCGCCAGAACCCAAAATTGAACAGGACAGCGACAAAGATAAGGACAAAGACAAAAAAGACAGCAAAGACGCTGATAAAGACAAAAACAAACCCGCAGCCAAAAAAGCTGCCGAAGAAGCAGCCGGAGGCTCTCAGCCTGCACCCCAGAAACCAAGCATGCGCGACCGTGTGCGTGAAATTCTGGAAGGCAACGCTGCCAACAACGCCAAACCGGTTGTAAGCAACAAACCTACACCGGCCAACTAAAAAACAAATCCCATCCGCCGCGAACGGTTCAAACGTTCATAAAACGGATGGGATTTTTTATACCCTTTTTTATTTTTTAAAGTGCCTCTTTAAAAATAGAACCGCCGATAAACTCCCTTAAAATAGAATTGGTCGGTATCGCCGCATCATCCATGCCGCGCACATGGCTTAAAAGTTCAAGCAGGCGCTGCGCGCGCGTGTAAACGGCTTCGTCCGGCTGAATCAGCTTCAGCAGCGGCTCGGCATATTTTTTAAGCACGGCAAACTCGTACACCAGCGAAGTATTAAACATAATATCGGCGCTGTCCTGAAACGGAAATACATACTGTTCTTCCCCGCGCCGTACATCATCCCATAATTTCAGCGTCATCAACGCATCGTGCGAACGGAACTGCGAATCACGCACAATGCGGCGCAAAAGGCGCATATCCGTTGTATGGATGCGGTTATAGGAATCGAGCTGCATGGGCGTTAAAGCGCTGATATAAATTTTCATTTTATTATTGGCAGGCACAGCTTCGGAAATACGTTCGTTCAGTGCGTGGATACCTTCAACAACCAAAACATCATTTTCGCCAAGCTGAATTTCACGCCCGCGGTATTCCCTCATGCCGCTACGGAAATTATACTTAGGCATTTTAACGCACTCCCCTGCCAACAGGCGGCGCAAGTGGTCATTAAAAAGTTCCAAATCAACGGCGTCAACGCTTTCAAAATCGAAAGTACCGTCAGGTTTTCTCGGCGTATCATGCCTGTCTTTAAAATAATCATCCATAGAAACAGGCACCGGGCGCAAACCGTTAACCACCATTTGTATGCTTAAACGCTGGGCAAACGTGGTTTTGCCGGAAGAAGAAGGCCCTGCAATAAGCACCAGCCGCACATCTTTATTGCTGGCGGCAATTTTATCGGCAATGCCGGCAATTTTCTTTTCGTGCAAAGCCTCTGCCACCTGAATAATGCCGTTGGCATAACCGCAGCTTATAATACGGTTCAGTTTGGCAACAGTATTGCAGTTAATTTTTGCCGACCAATCCTGCAATTCGTGGAACATGCCGTTTAAAGCATCACTCGGCTCAAACTTATCCAGCCTGTCCATGCAGCATTTATCGGGGTAATTAATAATTATGCCGTTCTCGTAATTTATCAGTTCAAACTGCTTTAAATAACTGCAATCCGGCATCATGGCGCCAAAAAAATACTCCATATAATCGCGCAGCTTATACACCGTAAGCGTCTGCGCACCGGGCGTGTTGCCCAAAAGCTGCAAACGGTCGTCCTCACGGCGTTCCACCAGAATTTTTTCGGCTTCCGCCCTGCTGATAGTGCTGTAAACAATAGGCTCCTGTGCCGCAATAAGTTTGCGCATAAACAAATCAACATCACGCAAATCGTATTTGCTGAGCACAATGCCGTTGGTAATATCGCAATACAAAGCGCTGCCTATCGAATTGCAAACCTCCAGCTGCACCTCGGGACGAAGTGTTTTAATGGCATACAAAAACAAAAACAGCAGGCTGCGCACATAAACGCGGCGCCCTTCTTCCGTATCCCAGGTTATAAAATCAACAATGCCGTCGCTGTGCAAAGGCTTCTGCAAATCAGTGCCAACGCCGTTAAAAATGCCTTCCACCACCGGCTGGCTGTAAAAACCGTTCAGTTCGCGGCTAACCTCCAAAAGCGTAATTCCTTCCGGATATTCTTTTATAGTACCATTTGGCAAAGTAAGTTTCAGCATAGTTTTTCTCCTTTTATGCAGGCTATAATAATATTATACCGCATAAGCTGTTTTTTGCCAAAAAAGAAACCGCTACTTTTTGTTAACAATTACCGAAACCGAAGGCTGGCTCATATTAAACAAATTTGCCAAAAACAACTGCGAAACACCTTTTTCGTAATATAAACGGCAAATTTCTTCGTTGCGTTCTTTGCGGTTAACAAACGGATGAATTTCAATAAATTAAAAGGGGAGCTTATGCTCCCCTTAAGTAATATAATCAATTAAAAGCTATATCTTATACCTGCGCTCCACTGCCACGGAGTAGCAATATCGCCGCCATAAGTTTTTTCCACATCAAAATACAGATGAGTTGCATCGCTCAAATTAATATTAGTACCTACACCAACTTCAAACCAGCCGCCGCCAAGGTCCTGTTCATAAACATCGCTGATACCACTATGGCTCATAGTTACTTCTGTTTCTCCGTCAAAATCATATAAATAGGAAGCACGTGCATAAATATTTCCGGCTTTAATATCTTTGCCGAGAGAGAATCCTACACGCCCTACAAGGCTGTCCATACCTTCCTGACGTACTTTTGCGCCATTACTGGTTGTATAATCAACAGCTCCTACTGTACCATAGGTCAATTCAACCTGAGGCTCAATCCAGAAGCCGTTACCCTGTTCAAAACGTTTGCCATATTCGGCACTAACGCTGTAACCATTGGTGTTATAATCGCCGCTGCCTACGCCGCCATTTGCATTAAAATCGCTGTCAATTCTTGCATATTTGGCAACCAAATCAATAAAGCTGCCGTCATCTTTTAAGTAAGAACCATATACGCCAACACCGGTATGATTGTTTTCTGCGCTGCCGGTTCTAAATGTGCTGTTGCCTTCGGTGCGGGTTAAGAACATACCAACAGTCCAGTTCGGGTCGGTGCTGAGCTTTTCATCATAACCAACCTGATAGTAGTTATACTGGTTTTTAATGCTTTCGTATTCAACTTCACCGCGTACCATACGTGCCCATACACCATGTTCACCTTTGCTGTCGCGCAGTTCGCCAAGACGTTTGTTCATATCATTGTTTTCCTGACGCCATGTCATAAGATTAATGCCTGTCAAGTTGCTGAGGCCTACGTTAGTGGTATTTTTAGCTACAGTATAATTAGTAACTTCACCATCTTTTACATCAGCAGTAATTTTACCTGCAATTATACCTTCATCGGTAGTAATTTGAGAAGCTGCGGATTTGCCAGTATCGGTAGTTACAACATCAGCCAACTCCTGTGCTGTTGCATTGCCACCGTAAATAGCATCTGCTATTTCGCCGCTGCCGTTAACTGTGATAGCAGTATCTTTATCAACATCCTTAATGTTCATTTTATTATTAAGGCTGTTTGTGTTAACAGTGCCGCCTGTGCCGTCTAATTCAGTTACAGTAATCTGTTGGCTCTCACCCTGCAAATTAATAATGCCATTGTTTAACGTAATTCCACCTTTATCATCACCAATATCATCACCAAGTCTGCCAACATTAAACTTTTTTACATCTTTCTGTACATTAATAACGCCGCCGTTTTCAACAGTTACATTATTAATAAAACTATTACCGGTCATATTCCAAGAAGCGCCATCATTAATGTTCATTTTAAAGCCGATAACATTACCATACTCCTTAGGAGCATCTAATTCTACACTATGTGTATATTCATACTTACCGCTTCCATTGTCCACTTGATATTCCTGATAAGCCTTGCCCGTCCAGGATGATTCTTCACCGGAAAGATTAATATCTACATTAGAATTAATAAGATTACCACTATTGTCAGGCTTTCCCTTTCTATAAGTAGTTTCAAAAACAATATCACCGTTTAAAACAGTTGTATGCTGCACATCTTTATTAATATTAATAGTTGCATTACCACGGGTATCAATAGCATTAATTGCATTAACAGTCAAGTTACCTTCGATATTTATTTGACCATTAGAATGCGCAGATATACCTAAGTTAGCACCATTAATAACTATGTTATCAGCTTGAATATTAGCAGATGCTGAATCTGGGTCAGCTTTTTCAGCTTGAGTATTACTTTGTACATGCAAAGCAAAGGTACCATCACTATTCAAAGTAAAAGATTTTGCATTTACATTAAACTTACTATTTTTATCTAATACATGAACTCCCATTACAGTATTGCCACCATTACCGTTAGCATTAATTTCTATTACAGAATTTACATCACCTAAACTAACAGCGCCTCCTTCAATCACAACAGCACTTGAGCCCTTATTTTCGCCTTGATCTGATGTAATAGTTATTTCATTACCAGTTAATTTAATACCGGTATCTTTTACAGCACGTAAGCCATAACTTACTTCTATATTCTCTTTGGGAAAATAAGTTTTATTAGAAACTACATTAATTGAATCCTTTATCTCTGTCGTTGGACTAGTTCCATCAATAGAACCATGTGCTGCAAATGCAGTATAAGGCGTTGCCAACATTAACCCAAGCACAATTTTTGCCGCTAACTTTTTCCCTTTCATAAAAAAGCCTCCTTTTATTATGCCATTATTTTATATAAAACAATTTATTGGCACTGTTGAAATTATACCATACCTTTACGCCCCCCGCAAGACGTTTCCGTTTGCGTATGTCTAACTTTTACTGGTCTTGTTGTAACAGGGTTTGCTTTCGCAGGTTAGCGTTTTTTGGCAGGGTGCTGAATCGTTTTACGGTAAACGCAAACCTTTTAATATAACATAAAAATTTTTGCAAAAACAGTCTTGTTTTTTAGCCTGCGTTTTTGTTATTATAGTTTTCGCCGCTTTTTTGGGTGCGCACCGCAAAACGGCAAAATAATTTTTAAGGAGGCTTCACCTTTTTTGATGAAACCTGATTTTACTATTAACAAAAATTTTAAAATTGATGTGGAAGAAACCAGCAATGCACAGCACACCCAAAAATTAATTACTGCCGCCCAAAACGGCGATAAAGCGGCAATGGAAAAACTTTGTACTGCTTTTGAGCCTTTGTTCCGCAAGGAAATGCGCCGTGAGATTTTTTATAACGGACTGGGTTTTGAAGAAGGGCTTAGTTTGGCACGCTTAAAATTTATAGAACTGGTACTAACCTACAATGGAGCAGATTATGAGCATTTTGCGGGTTACGTACGGTGCAGAATACATTTTGCGCTGTATGACGCCGTTAAAAAAGTTTGGGCAGAAGAAAATAAAAAAAGCCCCCTGCCCCAAACGGATGAAGCAGAAGGCACGGAATTTACCGATAATGTTATAGAACGCAGAGAACTGAGTATTTTATTAAACCTTGCATTGGCAAAACTTACGCATAAACAGCGCCAAACCATTACGGCACTGTATTTTGAGGGGCTTAACGGCAAAGAAACTGCCCGGATGCTGAATTGTGCGCCCTGTACGGTTACAAAGCACCATAAACTGGCACTTAAAAATTTAAAAGCAAAATTGGCTTAATATAAATAAATGAGGCACTGTACTTTTTATGGTACAGTGCCTCTTAGTTTGCTTATTTAATGTTTTAACGGCAGGTTTTTAATCGTTCGCTATTGTATTTACAATGTAAATCAATTATGATACAATTTTATAAAAGAGGTGATAATTATGCCACAGGCAACCGCTGTTATCAATACCAGAATTAAACCGGAAATAAAAAAAGAATTTGAACGTGTAACTTCCCAGTTAGGCTTAACATCTTCTGCCGCTATTAATTTATTTATTGCCGCAGTAATAAGGCGTCAGGGAATTCCCTTCGATTTAGTATTAAATGATGAACCAAACGCAGAAACTTATAAAGCTATGGATGATGCTGAAAACAGGCGTAATTTACACGGGCCGTTTAAATCTTTTGAAGAAATGATGGATGACATAAATGCTTAACCTTGAATATACCAATCAGTTTAAAAAAGATATTAAGAAAATAACAAAGCAAGGTTTAGACATTGAAAAGCTGCATAAAGTAATTGATATTTTACAAAAACAGGAAAAACTTCCGGAGCAATACCGTGACCATTTGTTAGTTAATTCACGGAATTACAAAAATATGCGTGAATGTCATATTGAAGCTGACTGGTTATTAATTTACAAAATTTATGATGATGCTATGGTTTTAGTTGCCGTTAGAACAGGCAGCCACAGCGAATTATTTTAATTTGATTTTATACAGCAAGAGGCACTGTACTTTTTATGGTACAGTGCCTCTTAGTTTGCTTATTTAATTTTAAGCGTTTCGCATCATTCTTTAATCATGATGTCGATGATAACTTCGTTGGTTTTTTCCATGCCTTTTTTAGCCAGAGTGCCAACGTTGGCAAGGGTTTCTTCAACATCTTTGCCTACAATGCCATCGCCGGGCTGGTAGTTATTGCCGGTTTTGCACATGTTGTAGCCGATAATGCCTGCTTCAACGGAGTTGGCAATTTTGCCTGCGCAGGATGCTTTTGCACCGTCGCAAATCATGCCGCTGGTTACGCCTACGGCGTTGGTAATGGTGTGGCCGATTTCTTCAAGCGTTGCGCCATGCAGGTAAGCAATGCCTGCACCTGCGCCTGCGCCTGCGCTTACAGCGCCGCAGAATGCGGAAAGTACGCCGATAGGAGTTTTTTCGTGGATGGTTACGAGGTTTGCAAGTGCAAGAGCACGGTAAAGTTTTTCTTCGGATACTTTAAGTTCCTGTGCGTAAACAATAACAGGAATGGAAGTGGTCATGCCCTGGTTGCCGCTGCCGGAGCAGATTACAACCGGCATTTCGCAGCCGTTCATGCGGGCGTCGCTGCCTGCTGCTGCCATAGCGCGTGCGCGGGTGCGTACGTCCGGGTTTTCGCCGGCCATTTTTAAAAGCACGCTGCCGATATTGGCGCCGTAGTTGTTGCGCAGGCCTTCTTCTGCAATGGCCATGTTGCATTTAATCTGCGGGTCAAGAACGTGTTTCAAATCTTCAACGTCTACGGTGTTAGCAAAATCATAAATGTCGGCCAGGTTAAGCAGGGTTCTGTCGGTAAGGCCTTCGTTGGTTTCGCCGTTAACGGGAATATATTTAAGTTTTTCGCCGTCTTTTTCAATCAGTACAACGTTGGTATGGTCGTTGGCAATGCGCACTTTAACATAGTGTTCGCCCTGATACAGGGTAATGATAATGTCAAAGGTGCAGCCAAGCTCGATATGTTTGGTGGTAATTTCGGTATGCTGCAAAAACTCCTGCATTTTGGCAATCTGTTCGGGGGTAACATCGGCTAAAACTTCCAGTTCTTTATCCGGGTTACCGGCAATAATGCCTACTGCCGCAGCAACAGGAATGCCTTTCATGTGGTTGGTGTTGGGGACGATTACCGATTTTACGTTTTTAATGATACTGCCGCTTGCTTCAACCAATACTTTGTCGGGCAGGCCGTCCATATATTTTGCCGCAACTGCCGCTGCATAGGCTAAAGAAATCGGCTCGGTACAGCCCATAGCAGGTTTAAGTTCTTCCTCCAGAATCTGAATATAAGCTTTGTACTTCATGTCTGTTTTGTTCACAATCCATCTCTCCCTTTCTTATATTTCAAGATTCCCCTCGCAAACTTCAATGCATTGTTTATTATTTGTGTACTGCGTCCTGTGCTGCTTTGATTTTAGCTGCCATACCGCCGATTTTTTTAAGCGGTACTGCGCACAGTGCAATACGGATGCCTGCTTTAAGAGGCACTGCAAAGATGTTGTCATCGTGCAGTTTATTGCATACTGCTTCCGGGTCGGTATCAGGAATGGAAAGGAAGAAGCCTGCAATATACGGAAGGCATTTCAATCCGCACTCGTTTGCTTCTTTCATAAATAAATCGGCACGGGCTTTAATCATCTGGTAATAGTCGTTGCGTTCTTTTTGTACGGCTGCCAACAGTTCCGGGTCTTTGTAAACGGTTGCCAGTGTTTTCATGGCAGGGCGGTTAATGTTAGACCAGGTTGCGCGGCTGGTGTACTGGTTAATGCCTTTAAATTCGTCAATAACTTCTTTGGAAGAAGAAACGCCTATCATTGCGCCTGTGCGCTGGCCGTACATAGTAAAGCCTTTGGACATGCTGTATGCAACGATTGTTAAAATGTTGGCAGGCAGGTTGGAAATCTTTTTAAAGAATTTGCGTACTGCCTGGCGTTCGCCCGCATAGTCGATGTAGGCAATATCCAAAAGCAATGTTACGGTTTTGCCGGTGCCTTCGGTAGCATTTTTAAGGATCTCAATTACGCCCTGCATATCTTCTTCGCTGAGGCTGTAGCCGGTGGGGTTATGTGCCGGAGTGTTGATGATTAACAGCAGGCTTTTTTGTTTGCTTAAAATTTCTTCTACCTTTGCTTTTAAGGCAGGCAGGTTATATTTGTTGTTTTCGTCCAGCATGGTATAGGTGTCGAGCTTGCGGCCCATATCGTTGCAGAGCACGCTGTACGGGTCCCAGTACCAGTCGCTGGTAAGGGCGGTTTCGCCTTCATCCATGTAGTTCCAGATTGCATGGTGAATTACGCCGGTGCCGCCGGAGGTGGCAACTGCTGCCATGTAGCCTTCCGGACGGGAATCGCCGAAAGCTGCGTTCAAAACTTCTTCCAGATAATCCGGCAGGCCGGAAATTGGTGCGTAAGCAATGAGTTCATCGGTAGAAAGGCTGCGGAAAACTTTATCTACCGTGGGCAGGCATACAAGTTTTTCGTCCTCGTCCAAAATAGCGCCGATTGTGGCGTTGGTTACGTTTTCTGCGCCTATTTTTTTTGCTGCGGCAACGCACGCTGCGTTAGCGGCAAAAATAGTGTCTTCGGCGGATTTACCTTTTGCGTGGTTAGCTGCAATACTTGTCAGCATATTAATTACCTCCAGTTTTTATATCAATCAGTTTTCTGCTTCCTGCGGGAAGAAGCGGCTGTGGATTGCGTTAACAGCCTGGGCCACTTTCTGTTCGGGCACAAGGCAGGAAATACTGATTTCTGATGTACTGATTACGCCGATATTAATGCCGGCTTCTGCCAGCGCACCGAACATACCGGCGGCAATGCCCGGGCTGCCAAGCATGCCCGCGCCTACAATGGATACTTTGGCTACGTTAACTTCAAGGTCTACTTTATCAAAAGGCATGGCGGCCTTAAGGTTTTCCAAAACGCCGAGAGCCTCTGCCATATCGGTTTTGGCAACTGTAAACAAAATGTCGTTTTTATCTTTTTGTACGCTTGCGCTCTGCACAATCATGTCAACGTCGATATTGGCGTCTGCCAGCGCCGCAAAAATTCTGTAAGCTACGCCCGGTTCATCCGGCACGCCGCGTGCTGCCAGTTTTGCAACATTGGTATCGTGCGCTACGCCGCGGATAACAAATTTTTTCTCCTGCACTGTATATTCCCCCCTGATAATAGTTCCCGGAACTTCATGAAATGTAGAACGTACATGGATTGCCACGCCGTTGTGTTCGCCGTATTCTACCGCGCGCGGCTGCATTACGCCTGCGCCGAGGCGGGCAAGTTCCAGCATTTCGGCAAAGGTAATTTCGTCAAGCTTAAGGGCGTTAGGCACAATGCGCGGGTCGGCAGTGTAAACGCCGTCCACGTCGGTATAAATATCGCAGATGCCTGCATTAAGCCCGGCTGCAATGGCAACGGCAGTTGTATCGCTGCCGCCGCGGCCCAGAGTTGTGATATCGCCGCTGCCGGTAATGCCCTGAAAACCTGCCACTATTACAACATTGCCTTCGTCAAGCGCTTTTTGTACGCGCTCGGCTTCTACATTAATAATACTTGCTTTAGAATATTTGTCGTTGGTTTTAATTCCGGCCTGCGCGCCCGTAAAAGAAACCGCAGGCTGGCCTTTTGCCCAGAATGCCCCTGCCATTAAGGCGATGGTAACCTGTTCGCCGGTTGCCAGAAGCATATCGAGTTCGCGTTTGGGCATTTCCGGGTTAACACGCCCGGCCAAAGCCAGAAGGTCATCAGTGCTGTCGCCCATTGCCGATACAACTATTACAATTTTATCGCCGGGCTGTTTTTCTTTCAGCACTCTGTTTACAATACCATGAATTTTTTCCGGCGTCGCTACAGAGCTTCCGCCAAATTTTTTTACCAATATAGCCATCAGGTTCCCCCCATGAAAAAATACTGCTATATAAATATTGTACCATAATTGACATATTCTGTATACGCTGTTAATTATGAAAGCACAGTTTTTTAAATGTTAATTAAACAGATATTAAAAATTAATAATGGTTGCGCCGCTGCCGCCTTCGTTAAGCGGTGCTTCCGCAAGCGATTTTACCGCGGCATGTGTTGAAAGGTAGGCCGTAAGCCCTGCCTTTAAAGCGCCCGTGCCTTTGCCGTGAATAATGCGCAGGCTGGTAAGCCCTGCCAAAAGCGCGTCATCCATGGCCTTATCAACTGCCGGAATGGCTTCGTCCATAGTCATGCCGCGCACGTCAACTTCGGTGCGCGCGCCAATGCTTTTAGATACAAAGAACTGGTGCGCAAAGCCCTTGCGCTTTTTGCCGAAGTTTTCACCGGCGGCGTTGCTTTTGGCTTTGCCGCGCATGGCAATGCAGTCTTTGGCTTTAACGGTGGTTTTTAAAATGCCTATCTGTACGGTAACTTCGCTGCCGTTAACGGCAATTATGGTTCCGTCCTTGCCGAGCGATTTTAAAAATACCGTCTGCCCTGCTTTTGCGGTTTGCGGCGTTAAAGGCTCGCCTTCCGGCACGGGCGTTTCGGCTGCAAAACTTTTCTGCAGTTTTTTGCGTGCCGCTTCTGCCGCTGCCTGCAACTGTTTGGCGTCAAAATCGGTTTTCATTTTGCGCAGTTCTTTTAAAACTGCTTCCGTTTCGCGGCGGCTGCTGCGGTAAAGTTCATCTGCCTGTTCGCGCGCTTTGCGCAGAATTTCGTTTTTGCGGTGTTCAAGCTCCTGCTTCTGGTGCTGAAGCTCCTGCTTAATGCGTTCGCTTTCGGCTTTTAAGCTGCGTATTTCGCGGTTTTGCGTTTCGTATTCGCGCCTTTCGCCTTCCAGTTCTTTCAGCACGTCTTCCATGTGTACGTGTTCCTGCGTTAAAAAGCTGCCCGCGTTTTCAATAATATCATCATCCAAGCCAAGCCTGCGGCTGATGTTAAACGCATTGCTGCTGCCCGGCACGCCCATTAACAGGCGGTAGGTAGGACGCAGCGAAACAGGGTCGAATTCCACGCTGGCGTTTTCCATGCCCTGACGACCGTAAGCAAAGGTTTTAAGCTCGCTGTAATGCGTGGTTACTATTGTAAGCACGCCGCGTTTGTGCAGGTGTTCCAGTATCGACATGGCAAGCGCCGCGCCTTCGTTAGGGTCGGTACCTGCGCAAAGTTCGTCTATCAGCACCAGCTCGCCTGCTTTTACCTGTTTTAAAATTTCCACCATATTCGTCATATGGCCGGAAAAGGTACTTAAACTTTGTTCAATGCTCTGCTCATCGCCAATATCGGCATAAACCGCGCCGATAACCGGCATTTTGGCGCTTACTGCCGGTACAAACAAGCCTGCCTGCACCATCAGCATAAAAAGGCCAACTGTTTTTAAGGCAACAGTTTTGCCGCCGGTGTTAGGGCCGGTAATTAAAAGCGTGTTAAACCTGCCGCCGATTTCAATATCCAGCGGCACAACCTTTTGCGGGTCTAACAGCGGGTGCCTGCCTTTGGCAATTTCTATGCCGCCGCCAATGTTTACAACCGGGCGCACGGCTTTTTGCTGCTGGGCAAGGTAAGCGCGCGCGGCTATAAAATCAAGCTCCGTAAGCTGTTCCATAGCCTGGGTAATGCGGGCCGCATCCGCACCGACCATGCCGGAAATGGAACGCAGGATTCGCTCTATTTCTTCCTGCTCCTGCGCAAGATAACGCTTAATATCGTTATTCAGGTTAACAACCGCCATCGGTTCAATAAACAGGGTTGCGCCGCTGCCCGACTGGTCGTGCACCACGCCGGGGAAATTATAGCGGTATTCCTGCTTAATGGGTATTACATAGCGGTCGCCGCGCATGGTTACAAGCGCGTCCTGAAAATACTTCTGGTTGTTGGGGTCATGCAGGATGCTGTCGAGTTTTTCGCGCACGCGGTTTTTGGCAACCTGTACGCCGGTACGCAGCCCTGCAAGTTTGGTGCTGGCGCTGTCTAAAATTTCGCCTTTTTCGCTTACCGTGCTTACAATAAGGCGTTCAAGCTTGGGAAAGGCTTCCAAACCGGCTGCATATTCCGCCAGCTGCGGCGCAATTTCCGCTTCGTCTGCCAAAAACTGCTTAACCATGCGCAGGGCTTCGCAGGTTGTGCCTACCTGCATTAATTCTTCCGGCTCTAAAACGCTGCCTATGCGCGCACGTTTAACCTGCGGCAGAATGTTGTACGCCCCGCCAAACGGAAAACGCTTGCCGTCATCCAAAAGGCGCAGTGCTTCTGCAGTTTCTTCCTGCAAACGCTTTACGGAAGCAAAATCGCTTTCAATGCGCATGTTCATAACGCGTTCGCGCCCAAGCGAAGTTGCCGTTTTGCCTGCCAGCATTTCTTTTACTTTATCAAATTCTAATGTTTGTATTGCAAACTTAGCCATAATTCTCCTTATAAAACGCCGCGGAAGTAATGCCCGCGCGTTGTATGGGGCAGGTTTTCCTCCTGCCTGATTTCACCGTTCATTACGCCTTTATATAAAGCTGCCATTTTGGCAGTTTCTTCTTCGCTGTAATAGCGTGCGTCTATCAAAAGGCGCTCTACACCGGCTTCCTGCACGGCTTTAAGGTTAGCCAGCAGGGAAAGGTCATGCGCGTTTAAAACGTGCATGCGGCAGTTCTGGTCGGTTACAAGCGGAAAACTTGCGTCTTTGCGGTCGTTTAAAAATAATTGTTCGCGGCAGTTAAAGCTGCATTTGCCTTTGTCCAGCCCGCCAAGGAAGCTGCCACTGGCACAGTATTCCGAAACCATCATTTCTATGCGCCCCTGTACAAGGCATTCCAGCGGCATCGGGCTTACAGCGCACAAATGCTCAATTTGTTTTAAAGTAAGTTCCGCGCTTAAAACCGCGCCTCTGGCACCGGCTTCGTGCCAAAATTCAAGGCAGCTGCTGTTGTAAATGTTAAGCGCCATATCTGCCCACAGCGGCAGGGTGCAGTTTTCTTTGGCTATTTGCCACAGGCTGTTGTTGGCAATGTAAACAGCATCGGGGTTAAGCTGCTGCCATTTGGCAAACTGCCGTGCGTAAAATTCTTCCTGCCCCTGGCTGATTATGCGCGGAGTGCCCGGAGCCCATTTTTTGCCGTATTGCGCGGCAAGTTCAGCAACCCTAGCGTAATCGGCATCCGTAACAATTTTGGTGCTGAACAAATCTCCGCCAAAGATAATGTAATCGGCACCGGCAGATAAAGCTGCCTGGGCTTTGCCTACCGTATCAGTGCGCACGGTTAAAACTGCGTGCTTTTTGGGAATGTTCTTTTCCGGTTTTACAAGCTGCACGTCAACTTTATGCTTTTCCGTGCGTTTGGGTGCAAAGGCTTCCAACCTTGCTGCGTCCAGCGCTTCTGCCGCCATGCGGCGCGCTTCGTTAATTTCGCTCATGGGCACCATAACGCCGTCGTCAAGGTCAACGGTTAAACTATTCAGTACGTATTCGGTTGTGCCCAAACGGTCTACCTGCTTGCGCACTGCGGCTTCATCAAGCGCGTGCTTGCGGGCAGTTTCTGTAATAAAATTGGTTTCGCCAAAGCCGGTGCTGCCTTCATCATCCGTTAAAAGCACGGTTAAAGGCTGCCCCAATTTAGCGGTTACAACTGCATCTACCGGTATGCGGCGTTTGGCTTTTTCGCCGTAAAACTTACCGGCGTAAGCCATAAGCTCGGCATCAAAAGTGCGGAACACGCGGTCATTCATGCGTACGCCGTTAGGTATGTCTATAACTACCTGCGTACCGGGCAGGGCGCTTGTTACCTCCTGCCCGTTCTGCGTCATTTTGTTAACGGTTGTGCCAACGCGCCCGCCAACTTTTACCCAAAATTCAAGCCCGTCACCCAGCGAAAGTTTCTTTTCCAGCTTGATGGCGGCTTTGTTTTCGCCCTTAAACAGCTTTACCACGCGGCCTACCATAACGCCGCGGTTATTGGGCCTGCGGTCGCTCATCATGGTTCTGCCGGGGCGGCTTACCATATACGCGGTAGTAAAATCGCGGTTAAAAATCTGCTCAATATTTTCAAAATCCTGCTGCGGCACGTTGTAATTGCCCGCAAGGTAACTGTCGATAGCACGGCGGTAAGCGTCTACCACCACAGCCACATATTCCGGGCGTTTCATGCGCCCTTCTATTTTATAACTGGTAACTCCGGCATCTATCAGCTGCGGCAAAATTTCCAGCGTGTTCAAATCCTTCGGGCTTAAAAGATATTGCCCGGCGTCAGTCCCTGCCAGCATGTCCTTGCCGTTTTTGTCAGTAAGCTTATACGGCAGGCGGCAGGGCTGCGCACAGCGCCCGCGGTTGCCGCTGCGTCCGCCGATAAGGCTGCTCATCAGGCACTGGCCGCTGTAGCATACGCATAACGCGCCGTGAATAAATACCTCTATTTCGGTATCGGTATTGCTGCAAATGGTTTTAATGTCTTTAATGCTCAGTTCACGCGCCAGCACGGCACGTTCCATGCCGTTTTCCGCACACAGGCGCACTCCGGCAAGGCTTGTTACCGTCATCTGCGTGCTGGCATGCAGCGGCAGCTGCGGCACAAGTCTGCGTGCCAGGTTAATAACGCCCATATCCTGCACAATAATGCCGTCAACGCCCACGTTGTTTAAAAACAGCAGGTAATCGGCAAGTTCCGGCATTTCGGCATCATCTACCAAAGTATTTACCGTTATATACAGCCTTACCCGGTGCATGTGCGCAAAATACACAGCCCGGGTCAGTTCTTCTCTGTCAAAATTACTGGCATACTGGCGTGCGCCAAAGGCTTTGCCGCCCATGTAAACGGCATCGGCCCCGGCGTTCACCGCCGCTTCCAGTGCCTCCCAGCTTCCGGCAGGCGCCAGCAGTTCGATTGTTTTATTATGTTTCATCACATTCACCATTATTCTTTAGCTGCCGCCAGAAGTTTTTCGTATTCTTTGCGCAGTTTATAAAGTTCACCGGCAAAATCAAGCGCTGCCCAAACGGCTACGCGCCCGGTTTTTACCACGTGAGTTTTTTCCGCAAACTGCTGCATTTTTTTATCCACCATTTCCGCAATGGCTTCGGTTTCTTTTTTGGGCAGCTCCGTTGTTAAGTTATACTGTTCGTTAAAAATGGTTACAGTAATGGTTTTTTTCTCCATTTAAACCTCCGTTACTGTGCGGCAATATCAAAGCTGAATTGCTGTACGCCCATCATTTCCCAACCGCGTTTGTATTCCATTGTTACTTTATAGTTTCCGGGGTTCTGCACGGCCAGGAAAATTATTTCGCTGCCCATTACGCCGGTCTGCCCATCCATGTTCATCGGCATCATATAAGAACGGCCAATTTCAAAAACGGAAGCAGCGTCGGAAGGATGCACCTGCCAGCTGTAACCGGTGCTGCGATTGGCGTCGAGCTTAATTGCCAGAATAGCGCCCGGTTTTACAGGCACCAGCCTGTCCTCAACGGCACGGGTCATAAACGAAACCGGTAAAATTCTTACGGCTTCGGCTGCGCGGATTGCTGGCAGCAAATTTTTATACGGCATAACGCGCGTATAGGCTGCACCGTCCGCATCGCGGAAATGCACGCCGTCCTCATATAAAAGCGCGTCATTATAAGGGCCGGTAATGTTGGTAAAGGTTTCACCGCCGCGGAAAATTTCCGTCAGCGCCATTTCCCTGCCGGTGGTTAAATCGATATTAACGCCTTTGTAAACGGTGTTTGCTCCGTTTTCCGCTTTCAGCAAAATGCCGACAACCGTAGGCCTGTTTAAAGTTACGGCGTAGGAAAGACGGCAGCTGCCAAGCTGTTTGGCCAGATTGTCGGCAGCATTGTTAAGCACGCGGTTAGCGCTTTTTTGCAGGCTGATATTATCAATTCCGTCGGTTTCCGGTATTACGCCCGATACGCTGCCGGTTACCACGCGGCTGTAAACGGTTGCAGTCTGCTGGGCAAAACATACGGATGCCATCATCATTAAAGCTAAAAACAGTCCGGTAATCTTCATCTTTCCGCACCCTCCATATTACATATTTTTAATAAATTCTACGGCTTTTTCCATGCGCTCCAAAGTTTTTTCGCGGCCCAAAAGCACCATTACGTCAAACAGGCCGGGGCTTACGGTACGCCCGGTAAGCGCAAGGCGCGTGGGGTGAATTGCCTTGCCAAGGGAAAGGCCGTGTTCTTCCGCAATTTTATTGTACAGTGCTTCGGTAGTTTCAAGGTTAAATTCCGGCAGCGCTTTAATGCCTTCAATGCAGGCTTCCAAAAGTTCTGCGGTTTCCGGTTTAAAATGTTTGGCTACGCCTTTTTCATCGTAGCTTTCCACATCTTTAAAGAAATATTCGGCAGCGTCAACAACTTCCTGCAAGGTTTTTACGCGCACGCGCACAACATCAACCAGTTTTGCAAAATATTCTTTGTTGTTGTCAAGCCATTCCTGAGTTACAAGGCCTGATTTTACAAAAAACGGTTCTGCTTCGGGCAGAATTTCTTCCAGCGGCAGGCTGGAAAGATACTGGCCGTTCATCCAGGTTAATTTTTTAACGTCGTAAACAGCGGCTTTTTTGCTCATCTGTTCCAGTTCAAACAGTTTAACGGTTTCTTCAAGGCTGAAAATTTCGCGTTCATCTCCGGGTCCCCAGCCAAGCAGGGTAAGATAGTTAACAATGGCTTTGTTTAAATAGCCCTGGCTGCGGAATTCTTCAACGCTGGTTGCGCCGTGGCGTTTGCTGAGTTTGCTGCGGTCAGGCGCAAGTATCATCGGCATATGGCCGAATTTAGGAGGCTCAAAGCCGCAGGCTTCGTACATCAGAATCTGCTTCGGCGTGTTGGAAAGGTGTTCTTCCGCACGCAGAACGTGGCTGATGCGCATCATATGGTCATCAACAACAACGGCAAAGTTGTAGGTAGGCATGCCGTTGCTTTTTACAATTACAAAATCGTCAAACTGAGTTAAATCAAAAGTAACGTCGCCGTGAATAAGGTCATGCACGGTTAAAGTGCCTTCTGTAGGAATTTTAAGGCGTACGGAATAAGGTTCACCGGCAGCAACGCGGCGTTTGGCTTCTTCCACGGGAATATCGCGGCAGGTGCGCGCATAGCGGAACGGCTGTTTTAAAGCGCGCTGTTTTTCGCGCTGTGCTTCAAGGTCTGCCGGGGTGCAGAAGCAATAGTATGCCTTGCCTTCGTCCAAAAGGCGCTGGGCAACCTCCTTATACAGCGGCAGGCGCTCGCTCTGGAAGTACGGGCCAACCTCGCCGCCAACCTCCGGGCCTTCATCCCAGTTTAAGCCGAGCCATTTAAGGCTGGTTAAAATCTGGCTTACGCTGTCTTCCTTCAAGCGTTCGGTATCGGTATCTTCAATGCGCAGTACCAGCTTACCGCCGTTTTTGCGGGCAAACAGCCAGTTAAAAAGGGCCGTTCTTGCTCCGCCGATATGTAAATAGCCAGTAGGGCTGGGTGCAAAACGCACGCGAATTTCGTTCATTTCATCGTCTCCTCAATCAAAAATAAAACTCTATAACATTATAATTATACAACTTATCGCTGTATAAAGCAATTTATACAGCTTACAAAGGCTAAAACAAACAATTAAAGCCGGTACGGAATCCGGATTTAATTTACGCAGATTACTTAACAACAACCGGCACAAACAGGGCTTCAATGCCGGTAATATCATACGGGCTGAAACGCACAAACAGTTTGGAAGGCTTACCGTTAATTACAAAGCAAGAATAGGTAAACTTGCCCTCCCACCTGCCGGCGTCAGTTTCCACGCTTACAAGGTCAGAATCTATAAACTCCTGGTAAATATCGGCGCAGTCATCGGCTTCTTCCGCCTCATAGCTGAAGGTTCCGTCTGGCTCGATAATGGAAATATTGCAGCCTTCGCGCCCGAAGATAGGCTTTTTAAGGAATTTGCGCCCGGCAAAATCCTTAGCGTCCATCGAAGTTTCCGCAATATTTGTACGCACAATCTGCTTTGCGGCATCGTCAAAATAACCGGTGCTTCCGGCAAGGTAATGCGCTATCGCCATCATGGCCTTGTTCTGCATTAAAATAGCCTTAACCGGGTTTACCAGAATAACTTTGTGCATATTCGCCAAATCCATCAGCTTTAAGCCGACAGGATAACCGTTGTCCGATTCGTCGTCCATTAAAAGTTCCAGCGGATGCAGGCGGTACAAAACATCAATTTTATATTCGCCGCTGCCGTCGTTATGGTAAACGCCGTCGTCCTTTACAACCAAATCAATCAGCCTTGCCGCACGCACATTAACAAACTCGTACTCGTCAAAATGCGCTTTAATATAATCTTCCAGAGCATTTTTCAGATACATCATATTGGCCCAGTCTTCGGCGTAAGCATCATTGGCCGCCAGCGTAATATTTACACCGCTGAAATTAATTTTGCCCTTCAGCGTTGTTTTTAAAAGCTCCGTAAAAGGCTCAATAAGTTCAGCGTCAAACCCATCATCTTCGCTGCCTGCAAAATATTTCTGCGCCACGGCATTGCCGTAAAACGCTTCCGGCATGGCACAGGGAGTATCGGCGTTAATTTCCACAACCTTATAAATACCGTTTTTGTCCTTCACAAAATCAAGGCGCGCTATGTTTGTTACATATTTGCTGTCGTCGTCCAGAATAAACGGCGTCAGCTTCGGCGTCATGTTAATAATGTCTATCGGCATTACATTACCTTTGCTGCGCACGTCTTCGGCAAGCTTTGCCATTACGGCGCACACCTCGCGCGCAATGTACTGTATTTTTTCTTTTTCGCTTTTGCTGATATACAGCGGGCTTAAAACCGGATACCTTGTTTCATAATCCGGCGCATCAATGTAAGGAATTATTTTTTCGTCCAAAAGGTCAATCCAGGATGATTTTTTAAGCATGGCCTGCCTCCTTACGATACCGCACTGCTGCGTGCCGCGCCGCTGCTGATGCCTGTTTTGCCGGTTGAAGGGCTTGTTACCTTACTGGTTGTAGTGCCGCTTTTGGTTCCCTCCGCCCCGCTCACTTTGGAATTGCCTGCGGTATTGGCATCGGTACCGGCAGTATTGCCGGGTACAGGCGTGCCCTGCCTTACGTTAGTAGTAGTGCCGCCAAACATTGGCCAGTGCCAGAACATCCACCACGGATAAACCATAGAAGTGTTGGCAGAACCGTTTTCTTCCTGTTCTTCGTTTTCATTGCTGCCGCACCCCGCGGTGGAAGCAAGCATTGAAAGCACTATTGCGCCTGCTATAATTTTATTGCGTTTTTCTTTAGTAAGCATTTCCTATCACCTATTTACGTTTCTGCCTTCTGTTGCTGCCGGTTTTCGGCGCTTTGCGCTTATCGGCAACGGCGCTCCTGCCTCTTTTCGGCGCGGCCGGCTTTTTCTTTTTCGGCGCAGCAGTCTGTTCGCGGCGGGCTATAACTTTGCCTTCCAAATTCTGTTTTTCCATGCGCACATTCAGTTTGCTTTCTATATTGCGCAGCCATTTAACTTCGTCCGCCGTGTACAAAGTTATGGCAACACCCTCGTTGCCTGCCCTGCCGGTACGGCCAATACGGTGCACATACCAGTCAACATCATGCGGAATATCATAGTTAATTACATGCGTTACGCCCTCAATATCAAGCCCGCGGGCTGCAATATCGCTGGCAACAAGTATTTGCAGCTTCGCGTCGCGGAACTTTTTCATAACCGTTTTGCGTTTGGCCTGCGAAAGTTCACCGGTTAAAACATCAACGTTGTAACCCATACCGCCGAGCACGTCGCCCAAAGCGTTAGCGCGTTCCTTGCTCATGCAGAAAATTATCATAAGATACGGGTTTAAACGGTCTATCAACGAAGCCACCGCACGGTCGCGGTATTCATCCGTTGTTTTAATGCAGATTTGCTTAATTGTGTCAACGGTTGCTTCATTGGGGTTAATATCAATAAGCACCGGGTTGGTGGTAATGCGGCGGCCAAGCTTCTGCACTTCTTCCGACAGAGTTGCGCTGCAAAGCATTACCTGGCGGCCGGAAGCCGTCATGCCCAAAAGTTCTGCCGCGTCGTCAACAAAGCCCTGTTTAAGCATTTCATCAACTTCGTCCAGCACAAAATAACCTACACCGCCAAGGCTTACATTGCCCTTGCGGATATGGTCCAAAAGCCTGCCCGGCGTGCCGATAAGCACATGGCAGGTATTTTCGAGTTTATGTTTTTGCAGTTCAAAATCGCGCCCGCCAGTAACGGCAAGAACTTTAACCGCACTTTCCTTGCCTGTTAAACGCTTGAACTCCGCGGCAATCTGCTGGGCAAGTTCGCGCGTCGGCGTTACAATCAGCGCCTGCGCATAGTTTTTGGTAACGTCAATACGCTGTGCAAGCGGCACCAGAAAGGCAAGCGTTTTGCCGGTGCCCGTCTGCGCACGGGCAATAACGTCACGCCCTGCGTAAAGAGCAGGTATTGCCTGCGCCTGTACCGGCATCGGTTTGGTAATGCCCATATTTTTCAAGGCTTCTATAATTTGTTCCGGCACTTTCATATCTTTAAAACTTGGTAACATATAATCCCTCTTTTCTGTCAAAATTCTATTTAAAAAGCGTCCCAAAAGGGGCGCCCGGTTTCCACCTGCTTATTATATCATACTCCGGCAATATTTTTTGCGAAAAAATTTTAACATTATATTTGAATATCCGCAGCGAAAATGTTATTCTAATAATAGAAAAACTTTAACTGATAATAGTGAGGTGGCAGTTATGCAGAATAAACGTACCTGGCTTTACCTGATATTAATGCTGATACTTTTTACACTGATTTGCGCCCAGCAGCAGCAAATTAATGACCTGCGCGACGATTTAAGCGCTTTGCAGGAACAAACCGTACAAATAGAAAAACAGCTTAACGAGCACATTACCCCGCCGCTTCCGGCAGAAACCGCTGACGGCGCAGTGATTGTGGAAAGAAATATTAACAAATAAAATATTTACAAAAAACAGAGAGCAAAAATTTGCTCTCTGTTTTTTCTCTTTTATGCATTTATAAATGATAAAAATCAGGCGAAAAATTTATACTGATGCGGCTCTGCAAAAAGCTGCGGCTCCTCCGATTCCGGTCAGGCTGCGCAGCTGACCTCTCGCACACAAATATTTTAATTTTAGCCGCCGCAGTTTTTGCTATCACCTTACAGCATAAACCATTCGCCCACGTAACAATATTTTTATCCCCATGTGCAATTTTTCAAAAGTTCAGCAATTTTGCTTGTTTCGGGTAATTCTTCAATTTTACTGCCTTCCGGCATAATTTTATTTATTTCATCTACCAGGTCAAACATTCTGCTGCCCATAGGTGCACGCGGCGTAATCTTTTTAAAATCAGTATCATAAAATTTATCAACAACAAAAAATATCATATCTTCTTCATTAAAAGGATAAGGAGATTTTTTTATAGATTTTTTTATTCTACTTTCTATTGTTTCATCAAATAAACCTGTTACTGTTTTAAAATTAGTTATATTATCTTTATTAACTACATGTGCCTCAAATATACCTGTAATTTTCCCAATAGCCTTAACTGCTTTATCTTTATATAATCCAATATATTTATGGGCTGAATATCCACGTTCTTGGCCATGATAATAAACCCCACATTCTTGGTTTTGATCAAAAGTTCCTCCAGATAACACTACACGCATACGTTTCCAATCATCTGGAATCAAATCACTATCATAACAATACCGTTCATAATCAGCAATTATATTCTGCATATCAATATCGCGGTCATCAACCACTTCTTTTACAGCTTCTATTAATTTTTTAAATGTTAGATTAATATGTATTACATTTTTATTTTTACATTCACTGTTAATTTTCTGCTTTAAATTGCTTTCCATTTCCCTTGGGTCAAGAGTCATTAAAAATTTATAATTATAACCTTCAAGGCTTACTAAATGATGCAATAATTGTTTTTCAGCAAAGTTATTATGCAATTTTGTTTCAACGGCAATTTTAAAACTTTCCTGCATAATTGCAGCATCAGGTACACTACTCTTATTTTTTTCTTGTAAAACTACTTTTAATTCAACATCAATGTCAATATCTTCTACAAGGTTATTTAAAAAAGAAAAGAAAGATTTAGGCGAATTTAAATACAAGCGCGATAACAACAGCATTGCATTTGCAGTATCAACATTTTCTTTTGAATGATAACGCTGAAAATAATGTGTTTCCATTATTCTCCACCCCTTAATTGTATTTATATAATAATTCTATGATTTCCATTAAATCTTGTCAAACAATTAAAATTTACTTTATAAAAAAATCAAGTATATAATAGTTTAAATTCAACTATCAGTTAAGGAGGCTGACATTATGATAAAAGAAATAATATGTGTAGACATAGGTAAAACCATTTATGTGGTCAGCAGTGATAAAGACGAATATTATTATATTAGTACCAAGCAAAGAAAAATTGTTAAAGGCTGCCTTACTGAACTTACAAAAGTTGGTTACTGGTTAGAAAACGAAGATTTTAAATAACCCTGCTATAAACAAATCCCCGATACTTAAAGTACCGGGGATTTTTGTTTTAGTGTAAATTTAAGTTTAGTTTGCCGCTGCGGGTTTATTGTTTTTGCGCTCGCGCATTTTAATCCACATCGGGCCTGCAAGGCAAATGGAAGTATAACCGCCGCTTGCAAAGCCAACCAGCATTGCAAACATAAAGTTATGAATGGTTGCGCCGCCATAAAGGAAAATTACCAATACGGCAAACAGCGCGGTGGATTCGGTATAAACGGTACGGGTCATGCACTGCCAGATACTGGTTTCAACCAGTTCCTCCAGCCCTTCGCTGCGGCGGTGCAGTTTAAGGTTTTCACGGATACGGTCGAAAATAACAACCGTGCCGTTGATGGAAAAACCTACAACCGTTAAAAGTGCTGCAACAAACGAAGAATCAAGCTCCATCTGGAAGAAGGAGAAGTAACTGATGGTTACAAAAACGTCGATAACGAGTGCTGCTACCGCCGCTACCGCAAAGTTAAATTCAAAGCGGTAAGTAATGTACACAATCATCAAAAGCCATGAAAGCACTACCGCCATGGCAGCCTGCTCAATCAGTTCCTCGCCGATTGTGGCGCCGATATTTTCCATACGGTTAATCTGATAGTTGCCTAAAGCTCCCTGCATATCGCTTACTGCGGCGCGAAGCTGGTCATCTTCTACAAGGCCGGTACGGATAAGCACGCTTTTGGATTTTTCGTTGTTGGTGCTGTTTTCAAGCTGGATGATGCTGTTGCCCATGCCATGCTGGCTAAGCACATCGCGCACCTGCGAAACGGTAACTTCGTTTTCAAAAGTAAGGTCAACAATACTGCCGCCGGTAAAATCAATGCCCATATTAAAGCCGCGCGTAAAAATGGAAATTACGCCGATAAACAATACCAGCAGGGTTAACCCCATGAAGTATTTAAAATGCTTAACAATAGGAAATCTCATTATTTAGCCGCCTCCTTTTTTGGATATTTAACTCCGTAAAGGAAGCCGTTTTTGGTAAGGTTGCTGGCAAGCAAAAAGTTCATTAAGAATTTGGTTACCGTAATTGCGGTAAACATACTCAGCACAACGCCAAGGCCCAGCGTTACGGCAAAGCCTCTGATTGGGCCGGTGCCAAGGTAGAACAAAATTACAGCCGCAATAAGGGTAGTAATGTTGGAGTCGAAAATGGTTACAAACGCACGGGAGAAGCCTTTATCCATTGCGGAGCGCAGGGTTTTGCCCGCTGCAACTTCTTCTTTAAAATGCTCAAAAATAAGCACGTTGGCGTCAATCGCCATGGCAATGGAAAGGATAATACCCGCTATGCCAGGCAAGGTTAGCGTAGCATCAAGGTAACGCATAATTAAAAGCAGAAGCATTACATACAAAAGCAGTGCAATATCCGCTACAACGCCCGGGATTCTGTAAAAGAGCAGCATAAAGGCAAAAATGCCGATAATGGCAATAGAGAATGCCACAACGCTCTTTTCTTTGGAGTCCTGGCCTAAAGTCGGGCCAACTGTACGGTTTTCCATAACTTCAATTTTAACAGGCAAAGAACCGCTGCGCAGCAAAATTGCCAGATGCTCGGCTTCTTCCATGTTGCGCGAGCCGGAAATCTGCGCTTTGCCGCCGGTAATTGCTTCCTGTACAACAGGGCTTGTCAGCACTTCGCCGTCAAGCAGAATGGAAATCGGGCGGCCGATATTGCGTGCAGTCAAATCGGCAAATTTAGCGCCGCCTTCATCGGTAAACTCCAGCCCTACAACGGCCTGGCTGCCGCTGCCCGTCATCTGGGCGCGCGCGTCGCGCAAATCCTTGCCGGTTAAAACGGTAGTGCCGTTAATGTCTTTAAACTCCAGCATAGCCGTACGGCCAAGCATGTTAATGGCCTGGTCCGGGTCTTTAATGCCTGGCAGTTCCACAATAATGCGGTCTTTGCCCTGACGCTGGATAACCGGCTCCGTTAAACCGAGTTCGTTAACACGTCTTTCAATAATTTTTACAGTTCTGTTCAAAGCATCGTCGTCAATCTTCGCTTCCGGTGTTTCTACCGCCTGCAGCACAACATGCGTGCCGCCCTGAAGGTCGAGGCCCTGCTTGATGGAATTAGCCAGCGGATTAATATACATAATAAAACCGCCGATAATGGCCAATGAGATGATCAGAAATTTTCCTAATTCATTCCATCTCAAAATTATTGCCCCCTTTATTTTTTTATAAAAATTACCTGCATTTTGCTGCCTGCGATTCGGTGATAATATAATCCATTAATACATCATGCTCATCGCAGATTATTTTACTGCGCAGCAAAATATCGTAAGTAATACCTGTTTTAACCGCATTTACGCACTGCGGCAGAAAACGGTCGTAATAACCGGCGCCCATGCCCATACGCCCGCCTTTTAAATCAAAGCCAAGGCCCGGTACAAGCACCATATCAATGTCCTGCGGGCAGACAGGCTCTGCCCCCTCCGGCGCCGTACGGATGCCGTAAGCACCTGTGCAAAGACTTTCCATGCTACTTATTTTTACTGCCTGCATGGTGTGCGCACCAGTAATAAAAGGCACGCAGACAGTTTTACCGCTTTGCAGTGCGTTTATAATAACGCCGTCAACATTAACTTCGCTGCCAAAGGCAAGGTAAGCAAATATTGTTCCTGCATTTTTATATGCCGCCATATTTAAAATATTACGGCAGGCAAGGCTGCTTTTAAGTGCAACTTCGTCCTTATAAAGCCGATTGCGCAAAGATTTGAGCTCTTTGCGCAATTGATTTTTATCCATTATTACTTTTCAGCCAGCTCCTGTTTGGCAGGGTCCTGATAAGCACTGATTGCCGTGCGCAGGAATTCAACTTCCACGTTTTCGCAAACTTTAAGAACTACTTTCTTTTCGCTAAGGCGGGTAATGGTGCCATACATACCGCCGACAGTGACTACTTTATCCCCTTTCTTCAAAGATTCAAGCATCCGCTGTCTTTTCTTTTCTTCTTTTTTATGCGGGCGGTCTATCATCCACCAGAAGATAAATGCCAGAATTAAAAAAGGCCAAACACCGCTTAAGAAAGATAAAATAGCGTCCATTCGCTTACCTCCTCGTTTTGCTACTATAATCCTTATTTTAATTTATTTATGTAAAAATAGCAAGTTCTACTTTTTACCCGCGGTAATTCGCAAGGTACGCTTCGCGAAATTCCGGGAAACGGTCCTCGGCAATAGCCTGCCTGATTTGCCTTGCAAGGTCAAGCAGAAAATATAAATTATGAATGGTTAACAGACGCAGGGCAAAAAGTTCTTCCGCCTTAAACAGATGCCTAATATACGCGCGCGAAAAGTTGCGGCAGGTATAGCAGCCGCAGCGCTCGTCAATCGGACGGAAATCTTCGGCATAGGTTTTGTTGCGCACTACAAGGCGTCCCTCCGGCACCATGGCCGTGCCGTTGCGCGCTACCCTTGTCGGGAACACGCAGTCGAACATATCAACGCCCAGATTTACGCCTTCAATAATGCAGTCCGCCGTGCCTACGCCCATTAAATAACGGGCTTTGTTTTTGGGCAGGTGCTGCGTTGTTTCGCCCAAAATATCATACATCATAGGCTTGGGTTCGCCGACGCTTAAACCGCCGATGCCGTAACCTGCAAAATCCATATCCGTTAAACTGTCGGCGCTCATTTTGCGCAAATCCTTGTACATACCGCCCTGCACAATGCCGAAAAGCGACTGGTCCCCGCGCGTATGTGCTTCAAGGCAGCGTTTTGCCCAGCGCGTAGTGCGTTCCGTTGATTGTTTGGCATAATCGTAATCAGCCGGGTAAGGAATGCACTCGTCAAAGGCCATGGCGATATCCGCGCCCAGCGCTTCCTGCACCTGCGTGGCAATTTCCGGCGAAAGGAACTGCCTGCTGCCGTCAATATGCGAGCGGAAGGTTACGCCTTCTTCCTTTATTTTGCGCATTGCGCCAAGGCTGAACACCTGAAAACCGCCGCTGTCCGTCAGCATGCCGCGTTTATAGTTCATAAATTTGTGCAGCCCGCCGGCTTTTTTTACAAGCTCATGCCCGGGGCGCAAAAACAAATGGTAAGTATTGGAAAGTATTACCTGGCTGCCCATGTCGTACAGTTCTTCCGGCGACAGGGTTTTTACTGTTGCCTGCGTGCCGACTGGCATAAACATCGGCGTTTCAAATGTGCCGTGCGGCGTGTGCAGGCGGCCAAGCCGCGCACCGCTGCGGCTGCATTCTTTAATAAGTTCGTAAGTAACAGCGTGCATTATTTACCTCCGCTTTTATAAATTATCGGTAATGAACATGGCATCGCCGAAGGAGAAGAAGCGGTATTTCTGTTTTACTGCTTCTTCGTAGGTTTTAAGCATAATTTCGCGCGTCGAAAGCGTGGAAACCAGCATTAAAAGCGTGCTCTGCGGCAGATGGAAGTTGGTTACAAGCGCATCTATCATTTTAAATTTGTAACCGGGGTAAATAAAAATATCAGTCCAGGCCGCGCCCGGTTTAATAATGCCGTTGCCGACAGTTGCGGCGGCTTCCAGCGTACGTACAGCCGTTGTGCCTACAGAAACAATGCGTCTGCCCGCGGCTTTGGCTTTGTTAATGGCATCTGCCGCTTCGGGCGTAATGGTGTAAAATTCTTTATGCATAACATGGTCTTCAATATTTTCCACGCTTACGGGACGGAAAGTGCCGAGGCCGATATTAAGCGTTACGAACACTTCTTCGCAGCCCATGTCTTTTACTTTCTGCAAAAGTTCTTTGGTAAAGTGCAGCCCGGCAGTAGGCGCTGCGGCACTGCCCTTATCGCGGCTGTAAACGGTCTGGTAACGCTCCTTGTCTTCAAGCTGCTCGGTAATATACGGCGGCAGCGGCGTTTCGCCAAGCCTGTCCAAAATTTCTTCAAACACGCCTTCAAATTTAAAACGGGCAATGCGTCCGCCAAACTCGGTGTTGTCAAGTATTTCGCAGCTTAAATCCTCGCTGAAATTTATTACCGCGCCGATACGCAGGCGGCGGCCCGGTTTTACCAAAACTTCCCAGTCGGTTGCGTTAAGGCGCGTCAGCAAAAATACTTCGGCTTTGGCGCCGGTATCTTTTACGCCGTGCAAACGCGCGGGAATAACTCTGGTATCGTTAAACACCAGTAAATCATCAGGGCGCAGGTAATTGGGCAAATCGTAAAAATGGCGATGTTCCATTTTGCCTGTTTCCTTATCAACAACCAGCAATCTGGAATGGTCACGCGGTTCCATAGGTGTCTGCGCAATCAGTTCCTGCGGCAAATCATAATTAAAATCGCTTACTTGCATTTTTTCTCCACACTTTTCAATAAATTTTTGTTACAACTGTATTTCTGTAATAATAACGCAAAATATTTTTATAATATCCGGGCGTATTGCCTTCGTCATTGGCAAGCTGGCGCGCTCCCCACAAGCTTAAGCCAAGCCCGCTGCCTCTGCCGCGCCCTTTAAAAATAACTTTTTCCCCGTCAACGCCGCTGATAAGTTTAATGCTCCCGGCAATGCCGTTTTCGCTTTTCTCCTTATCTTTCAGCTCTATTTCTATTTCTTTGCGGCCAATTTCCATGCCGTAATAATTTTCGATAGGTACATCAAGCTGTTTGGGAATGGGCCTTGTAACTTCAATTTCAAACAATGTGCTTGGCAGTGAAAACAGCTCGCGTACCACGGCGGCAGGCACAACAATGTTGCCCTTGCTGCCCGCAAAGCCCACGCTTACTACGCGCCCGGTATCCGTTCTGTCGGATGCGCCCGGTTTTTCGGGCGAAAGGCGTATGCTTTCAATTTTGCCTATATCATACCCGCCACGCAGCAAACCGGAAGAAATATTCTGGGCGTCAAAAGAACGCTCCCATTTATAATCCGGCGCGTCGGAGTCATAATCTTTTACGCTTTTTAAATAAGGCTTGGGGAAAACTTCGCCGTAAACATCGGCACTGTCTTCCGTATAGCCGCCGCTCGACTCCGTGTAAAGCGCCATGACGGGCCTGCCGCCGTAAAGCACAACTTCGCCGCGCGTGCTGTCAATCAGTTTGTTAATATCGCGTTTTTCCATATCCGTGCCGCTGTAAACATAATCTTTTTCACCGGCGCGCACGTCATAGTAATAATTGTTGTTTTCCGCAAGCCACAAAGCATAGCTGCGCATGGCAACAGCCTGCGCCTTAATGGCCTCATCCGGAAAATACACCGGCACAGTACGCCCAACAACGCTGTAAAGATATTCATCAACAGGCAGCACATTGCGAACTATAAGATTTTTGCGGTCCGGCGCAAGCATAACTTCTATATTGCCGCGGTAAGTTTTTTTATTTACTTTCACAGGGTTTACGCCGTCTGCCTTAATGCGCAGCACAACGTTGCCAAACTCCTGCCCGTCGGCATTAACGCTGCCGTTTGCAGCATTAAAATAATAACTGCCCGCTTTAAACAAAAACTCTTTGCGCACATTGCCGTTAACAACCGTCTGTGCTGTAAAATCGGTTTCGCTTGCCAGTTCGGCAGTAAACTGCCCCGTCACAAGCCCTACGGAAATTTGAGGTGCAGCCAGCGCCGCAGGTGCTCCCATCAGCATCATCATAAACAGCAGAGCGGCATATAAAATTCTCATCGGCTGCCTCCTTGCGTTAATCTTTCTTTTTAGGCTTCTTCTCGTAACGGTCACGTTCACTGAACACGCAGCCGCAGTACGGCTGGCGGTAAAGCTCAAGCTCAAGGCTTATATCTACGCCGCGCTGGTAACCCTCGCGGAAATCTTCATAATAAAACGGAATGTCAAATTCCGCAGCAGCTTCCTCTGCCAGTTTTTTAATAAGCTCGTGCTTCTGGTACGGGCTTACAAGCAGCGTTGTGCTGAAAGCATCATAGCCGTTTTCCTTAGCGTATTGGGCTGCATAGCGCATACGCGTACGGTAGCAGTAAATGCAGCGGCATCCGGGTTCATCAAGCATGCCGCGCACACATTCTTCCAGAGGATAGCTTTTATCAACCGTTAAACGGTATTTTTTCTTTTCGCACAGTTCGCGCAGGGCGGCTATGCGGCGTTTAAACTCTTTGTAAGGATGAATGTTTGGATTAAAAAAGATAATGTCAAAATCAATGCCGTCTGCTGCCAGCTTTTCGGTTGGATAACAGGCACACGGCCCGCAGCAGGCATGAAGCAAAAGTTTCATATCAGCGCCCCTCCTTCTGATAAGGCACACCAAGATACCTGTATGTTTCGCGTGTGGCTATGCGTCCGCGCGGCGTACGCTGAATAAGCCCCAGCTGCATAAGGTACGGTTCGATAACGTCTTCGATAGTATCGCTTTCTTCGCTTATGGCTGCCGCAATGGTTTCTATGCCCACCGGCCCGCCGCCGAAAGTTTTTACAATAGTCTGCAAAATGCGGCGGTCGTTGCGGTCAAGCCCGTACTTGTCAACTTCAAGGCGCGACAGGGCTTCGTCAGCAACCTGCTCCGTAATGCTCTGCGCCCCGGCAACCTGCGCAAAATCGCGCACACGCTTTAACAGGCGGTTGGCGACACGCGGCGTACCGCGGCTGCGCCTTGCAATGGCCTTCGCGCCTTCACGTTCAATGGCTACGCCCAAAATTTCCGCAGCGCGCTCTATAATAAAGCATAATTCATCAAGTTTATAAAACTCCAAACGGCACTGCACGCCAAAGCGGTCGCGCAAAGGCGCAGCAATAGCGCCAAGGCGGGTAGTTGCGCCAATAAGCGTAAACTTCGGCAAATCAAGGCGTACACTGCGCGCACTCGGCCCTTTGCCGATAATAATATCCAGCGCAAAATCCTCCATGGCAGAATACAAAATTTCTTCTACCGTTTTGGAAAGGCGGTGAATTTCGTCGATAAAAAGCACGTCGTTTTCGCCAAGGTTCGTCAGTATCGCCGCCAGGTCGCCCTGCCGTTCAATAGCCGGGCCGCTTGTTATGCGGATATTTACGTTAAGCTCGTTGGCAATAATGTTGGCAAGCGTGGTTTTGCCAAGGCCCGGAGGCCCGAACAAAAGCACATGGTCAAGCGCTTCGCCGCGTTCTGCCGCCGCCTTTATAAAAACCTGCATATTCTGTTTTACCTGGTTTTGCCCGATATATTCGGCAAGACGGCGCGGACGCAGGCTGTACTGCCAGCCGTCGGCATCCTGTTCCCTGCCGGTAATAATTCTTTCCTGCTCGTTCATTATTTCCTCCCGGCAAATACCTTAAGCACATGTTTAATAATTTCTTCGCACGGCATTTTTTCGTAGCCTTCAACGGTTTTCAGCGCCGGTACAATCTCGCCGTTGCTGTAACCAAGCGCCTGCAAAGCCTCAATGGCTTCGCCCACTGCCGTTTCGGGCACATCGCCGCCCTGCGGGTAAAATACCGTATCAATAATTTCATCCCCGCCGGAAATTTTATCCTTCAGCTCCAAAAGCAGCCTTTCAGCCGTTTTTTTGCCTATGCCGGGCAGCTTGGTCAGCGCTTTCATGTCACGGTTCTGCACCGCCATATAAAAATCATCCGGCTTTACAGCCGATAAAATGCCCAGCGCCACTTTAGGCCCAACGCCGCTGACAGCTATTAACAACAAGAATAAATCGTAATACTGCTTTTGCAGAAACCCGAACAGCAAAATGGCGTCCTCGCGCACGGAAGTATAAGTATGCACGCGCACCTCGCTGCCAAGGGAAAGTGCCGCCAGATTGGCCGAAGGCATAAACACACGGTAGCCTACACCGCCAGGCGTTTCTATTAAACAATATTCATTTGCCAGTTCTGCAACTTTGCCTTTTATTGAACCAATCATTTTACTTTAACTCCGTCCATCTTCTTGTTGCCGCCGTATGCAGCCCGCAAACGGCAATCGCCAGCGCGTCGGCAACATCGTCAGGCTTGGGTTTTTCGCGCAGGTTTAAAAGATGCTGCACCATAAACTGCACCTGTTCTTTATTGGCGCTGCCAAAGCCTACAACGGCCTGTTTAACCTGTATCGGCGTAAATTCCATAACAGGCAGCCCGCGGTTGGCGGCGGTTAAAAGCACCACGCCGCGCGCCTGCCCTACGCTGATAGCCGTTGTTACGTTGCGGTTAAAAAAGAGCTGCTCCACGCTCATAATATCCGGGTGATAGGTGTCTATCAGTTCCGTAAGCCCGTCGTAAATCTTTTTTAGCCGCATCTCCGGCAGCATATTCTTATCCGTAAACACTGCGCCGTAATGCACCGGCCGCAGCCTGTTGCCAATCATTTCAACCAGCCCGAAGCCGCAGATTGCCGTGCCCGGGTCAATTCCGATTGCCAGCATAACAAAACTCCCGTCTTATATAAAGCAGGCAGGCCTTTTAAGCCTGCCCCCTAAAAAATCAATTATTCTTCATCATCATCCGGCAGGTCTGCGTTGGTGTATACATCCTGCACGTCATCAAGGTCATCCAGCAAATCAAGCATTTTCTGCACTTTGGCAACGCCTTCTTCGTCAAGCTCTGCCATAGTATCCGGAATCATGGTGATTTCTGCCATGGCAACTTCAACGTTGTTGTCGGCAAGCGCTTTTTCAACAGCGTCAAAATCTTCCGGCTGGGTAATGATTTCAAAGCCGCCTTCTTCGCTCTTAACGTCCTCGGCGCCAGCGTCAAGGGCAATCATCATCAAATCGTCTTCGGTCAGGCTTTCGTTTTCCTCGCCGTCGATAGTAAATACGCCTTTGCGTTTAAACATCCAGTTTACGCAGCCGGTTTCGCCCATGTTGCCGCCGGATTTACTGAATACGTGGCGCACATCGGCAGCGGTGCGGTTGCGGTTGTTGGTAAGGGTGGATACCATAACGGCAACGCCTGCCGGGCCGTAGCCTTCGTAAGTAATTTCTTCGTAGTTGCCGCCTTCGGCAGCGCCCTGTCCTTTTTTAATGGCACGCTGAATGTTGTCTTTCGGTATATTGTTGGCCTTAGCTTTGCTGAGTGCCAGTTTTAATCTCATATTGCCGGTAGGGTCAGGGCCTCCCATCTGCACAGCAATGGTAATTTCTCTGCCGATTTTGGTGGTAATTTTACCGCGCGCAGCATCGGCTTTGCCTTTTTTGTGTTTGATATTAGCCCATTTAGAATGTCCGGACATAACTGATTCCTCCTAAAAACTTAACTGGTAATTTACCATAATACATTTAATTATTATACTACAACGTGCCGGGCATTTCAATAAGTTATGCGGCGCGTATTGCCGCGGCATTTTTAATATTTTCTTTGGCCGCGCGCCTTGTACTGTATGCGCAGGCTATTGTATAATAATAGCGGTGATGAAATGAAAATATTTTTGTGGCTGCTTGCCGCTGCGTTTCTGGCGGCCGGTATTTACCAAAAAGAATATATGGAAGTGCTGAACAAAGCAATTTTAATCTGCCTGGAGTGCATCGGCATTGGTTAGGCGCGGCGTTGTTCAGCTTATATCGGCGCTTTTGCATAACGCCAACCTGCCGGGCTTTATCACCGGGCGTATCTGGCAGGCGCAGCCCAAAAGCGTATGCGTGCCGGTATTAAACTGCTATTCGTGCCCCGGCGCGCTGGGTGCCTGTCCCATAGGCTCGCTGCAAAGCACCCTTGCGGGCACGGCGTTAAAGTTTCCGTTTTATGTTGTAGGGCTTCTGCTTTTATTCGCGCTGTGCTTAGGGCGCGTCATCTGCGGCTGGCTGTGCCCCTTCGGGCTGGTGCAGGATTTGTTATACAAAATCCCTTCGCCCAAGCTGCGCAAAAACGCCTTTACGCAAAAGCTGAGCCTGCTGAAATATGCCGTTGCCGTTATCTTTGTGCTTCTCTTGCCGGTATACTTCTGGTGGCAGGATGGCGTAGGCGCACCGGCGTTCTGCAAATACATCTGCCCCGCAGGCACACTGGAAGCAGGGCTGCCGCTGTTGGCACTTAACGCAAACCTGCGTGACGGCATTGGGCTTTTGTTTGGCTGGAAGTTTTTATTAATGCTTGTAATTTTGGGCGCGTGCGTATTTATTTACCGCCCGTTCTGCCGCTTTTTATGCCCGCTCGGCGCATGGTACGGCCTGTTTAACAAACTTTCTGCCTTTGGCATTACGGTAGATAAAGCAAAATGCACCGGCTGCAACGCCTGCGTGCATTTCTGCAAAATGGACTGCCAAAAAGTAAACGACCGCGAATGCATCAACTGCGGCGAATGTAAAAAAATCTGCCCGGAAGGGGCTATAAATTTTAAAACTAAATTTTAGGAGTGGTTAAATGTTTACTTTAAAAAAATTCTTGCTCATTACCGCTGCCGCAGCCGTTGTAGGCATTGGCGCAGCACTTGTGTGGACCCATTACCAGGCAGGCAACATTAACGAAGCCGCCGCACAATCAGTTAACACCGAAGCGCCGGATATTACCGTAACCGCTATGGACGGCACAGAAGTAAAACTTTCTTCTCTGCGCGGAAAAACAGTGTTTGTAAACTTCTGGGCAACCTGGTGCGGCCCCTGCATGCAGGAAATGCCCGAAATGAACAAAATTTACCCGGATTACAAAGATAAAATTGAGTTTTTTGCCGTAAGCATTGATGATTCGCGCAGCGATTATGAAAAATATGCAGGCGAAAGCGGCTTTGCCTACCCAATGTACTGGGGCGACAAAAACGCCATTGTTAAAGCCTACGGCTTGCAGGGCATACCTGCCTCCTACATTGTTGACAAGTACGGCACCATTACCAAATCGCATATCGGCGGCATGAAAGAAAAAGAACTGCGCGCCTTTTTGGACAGCGGGCTGTAAAAAATTGTTTACTGCGCAAAATCAAATCACATAACGCTTTATTTGACTTTTGCGCTATGTTTGTTATAATAACAATAGAAACACAAAAGGCTGCCGATAGACGGTTAGCCCAAAATATTGCTTATAGTTTAAAGTAAACCGTCACAATTGAAGGGCTGTGGCGGTTTACTTGTTTTTGCGGGCAATATCTTTCCCAAGGGTATAGCCCAGGGAAAATACAGCTATTGTATAACCAGTAAAGGTTATTAACAATGCTAAAATATCCACGCTATCCCCTCCTTCATAGTATTTCCGGCCCAAGCCGGATTCTATATCATCGAAGGGTCACAGTCCCTCCGCAGAGGGCTAACCGCCTACCGTTATGGCAGCACATTTGCCTGCATATTGTAACAGAAAAATATAAAACTGTAAAGATACTAAAAGCACGCTTCCGAATTTACGGAAACGCGCTTTGTTTGTTATTTAGAACGTCCAGCGCATACCGGCATTCCACTGCCACGGTGTTTCAACATCGCCGCCGAAGGTTTTTACTACATCGGCATATACATAGCTGTTTTCGCTTGTTTTGTAGTTAAAGCCAATTCCCGCTTCGCACCAAGTGTCGCCAATATCCTGATGATAACTGTTTGTTAAACCGTTAAGGCTTAAATAAGTATCGGCGCTGCCTGCAAAATCGTGCAGCAGGCTTGCTTTGGCGTAAATGCTGCCGCTGTCGCTAATGCGTTTGCCTACTTCAAAGCCTACGCGCCCTACTGCGCTTTCAAGGCTGTCCTGATTAACTTTGATACCGTTGTTGGTGGTGTAATCTTCGCCGCCGATGCGCATTAAGGTAAGCTGTGCCTGCGGCGTTACATACCAGCCGCCGTCAAGGTCTACTTTCATGCCGTATTCGCCGCTTAAGCTGGTGCCCCAGGCGTCATAATCGCCGCTGGTGTGCCCTGCTTCGGTGTAGATGTCAAAATCGTTGCTTAACCTGCCCTGTTTAAGTACGATATCGGCATAATGACCTTTATCGCCCAGCCAGGTGCCATACAGGCTTAAGGATGTGCTGCGGTTTTCGCCGTCGCCGTGAGTATAGGTTGTCTGCCCATCATTATGGCTTACAGCTGCACCGTAATGCCAGCTGCCTGCCGCCCAGTCATAACCCATCTGGAAGAAGTTATACTGGTTTTTGTATTCGCCGTCGTATTCAAATTCGCCGCGGCTCATACGCACCCAAATGCCCTGCCCGCCGTCGCTCTCACGCAGTTCACCAAGGCGCTGGCTTAAGGTGCTGTCCTCCTGCCGCCATGCAACAATAGCCGTTGCGGCTATGTTTTTAATGTTATCAATCGTTGTTGTACTGCTATTTTGTTTTACATTAGCAACATAACCGATATCATTCTGGTCAAACAATAAATCTCCACTTGCTTCCGGCATAATCAAGCCTTCTTTAATTGTTACCTTACCGGTAATATTTCCATCGTTAGCATCATATGCAATTTCGTTGGCAATTTGGTTTAAGTTTGCAAGTGTCCGCACCGAATCAGTCGTACCAATAAGGTTATTATTAGTAACGCTCATATTAATTATTGAACCTTGTGCTGCACTTGTAATATTAGTTCTGCCTGCATCAACATCAATATCACCGTTAGAAATGTTATCGCCTACGCTAAGCACAATTTCGCCGACGCCGAAATAATTTTCAATATCAATATCTTCATCTGTATTTTGATTAATAATACCACCGTTCATACTAACATTAGTTACATTAGATGCATCAGTATTATTCCACTCAGCACCATTAGCAAGCGTAAGGTTTATACCATTAGCACTGTTATCATCAATTGCACCATTAAGTTCAGAATTTATTGTATTAAGGTTTAAATTAATTATTCCATCATCATAATTATTAACATCGCCATTTATAACAACTTTATTTTCTGTACCCTGATTTACATTTATAACAGCTTCATTCTGTGCATGAACAGCAGCTACATTAGCATCATCATTATCAGCTGTAACAGTTATACTGCCCCCGGCATAGTTAATTTCACCATCATTCCATCCAATTAAACCCATTGATTCACTACCCGCACTGCCACCAATAATTTGTGTCGTAACATCGGCTACATCTACATTAATAGTTCCACTATTTGCAAAAATTCCCCTTGCATATAACGAGGTTTCACCTTGAGCAACAACAGTTATATTGCCCTTTTCTTTTTTAGTAACTTCCGCGCCATCATGGGCATAAATACCATACGCCAATACTTCATAACAATTTCCTATAGCAATTGCTTCAGCTGTAATATTACCTGCGTCTTTTTCAACCGTTCCTTCACTGGCTTCTATACCTTGCGCCTGTGCCGAGTCGCCGTCACCATTAAGTTTAGATGTCACAATAATATCTCCATCACCGGCTTGTACAAATCCGGTACCATATTTCATTATACCAATTGAATTAATTGCATATCTAGGAGAAGTATTACCTTCTGCGGAAATATTCATAGATACATCGCCTATTTGTATATTACTGTTATTACTATAATCACAAATACCAAAGGCTTCTGCGCCATCATTTTCAGAAACAGCTTTTGCCTTAATCTGCCCATCACCCATAGTAACAATATGGCTATTTCCAGAAAAAGTAAGATATATCCCTGCAGCAGTAGCTTTACCGTTAGCATTATTATATGCAGATAAATTCATAAAGGAATCACCAATATCAATTTTATTACTGTTACTAGTTGCACCATCAAGAAAAACAACGCCGTAAGACCTTGCTTCATCACCACCCGACTCTGTAGTTACATTGATATATCCATAATTGCCACTCATATCAATTATTTTATTTTGTTGACCAGCACCAATAGAAATAGCATATCCGTTTGCGTCTGTAGTTAATTTCTCATTAACTATATCAATATTAAGATTTGCTCCTGCAACAGTAATTGAATCTGTATTAATTGCATTAGTACCAATAGCTATACCATATTCATCCCCGCTAATTTTTATTACAGAATCTTCCGTGAAAGTATAGGTATAATTATTGCCAGTATTCGTTTTTATGCTGTTATAAGTATTGTCCGCATCTTCTCCACCTAAAATTGGAGTATTATACTCAGCCGCAAATGCCGTATTTGCCGCCAGCACGCCGCCAGCCAAAACGCACAACAAAATTTTAGAGCGTAAATTCTTTTTCATAAAAATACCTCCTCCCGTTGTTACGTGGAGGAGGAAATTACCCGTCAGGTTCTCTTTTTTATTTCTGCGCGAAGCGCACTTCCTCCCCCAGCGGGATTTTACACTTTTATTATACCATACTCAAGCGGTTTTTAAAAATTTTTGTTTGAAGATTTATGCAAAGTTGTTTGCATTTTTATATTAAAACAGCTTTGTTGTTAAATTTATTTTACACTGCTGCCATACCCTGCACCGTATTGACAAGCCTGTTGTTTACGGCTACACTAACGGTAGCGGCTGTTTTTGGGCAGCAATTTTTATTTTACAGGAGCTAAATAATGCCTGCTTTAACCAGTACTAAAAATAAAACCAAGGATTTAACGCACGGGCCTATTGGCAGGCAGCTGTTTTGGTTTTCGCTGCCGCTTTTTGCGGGCAGTTTAATTCAGCAGCTTTACAGCACGGTCGATTTAATTTTCGTCGGGCGTGTTTTGGGCAAGGATGCGGCCGCCGCGGTAGGCGCCAGCACTTTTATAATCATCATTATACTGGGCTTTTTTATCGGTCTTTCCGTTGGCATAGGCGTTATAGCCGCACGCGAATTTGCCCGCGGCGAGTTCGAAAATCTCAGCCGCGTTGTTCACTGCACGGCGGGGCTTACCATAATATTTTCTATTGTGTTTACCATACTGGGCATAATATTTGCGCCAACTGTTTTGGAGCTGATGAACACTCCGCCCGAAATTATGCACTGGGGCACTGTTTACATCCGCCTGTTTATGCTGAGCCTGTTTTCCATTGTAAGTTATAACGTTGGCAGCGGCATTTTAAGGGCTTTGGGCAATTCGCTTTCGCCGATGATTTATCAGCTTATAGGCGGCATAGCCAATGTTATAGGCAATTTTTTGTTTGTATATTACTGGAACTTTGGTATTTCAGGTTCTGCCATGGCAACGGTTGTTTCGCAGACGCTGGCGGCAGGGCTTGTAATTTACCATTTATATAATATGGACGCGCGCTACTGCCTGCGTTTTAAAAAGATTACCCTTAATTTGCCGCTGGCGCGGGAGATTTTCCGCATTGGCATACCGGCAGCCATTCAAACTATTGTAATTACGCTTTCGAACATTGTTGTGCAAACCAATATTAACGGGCTGGGCGTAAACAGTATTGCGGCTTACGCAGCTTATTTTAAGGTAGAAAACGTTATTTACCTGCCCATTATGGCACTTGGGCAGGCCTGCTCCACCTTTATCAGCCAGAATGTTGGCGTTGGCAAAATTATGCGCAGCAAGCGCGGAACTGCCATTTCCATTTATTTCGGCCTTGCGGTTACTGCAGTAAGCATCAGCCTGGTACTGTTTTTTGCAGATTTTGCTTTTGGCCTGTTTACTGATGACGCCGATGTTATCGCTATCGGCAGCAGCATTGCTTTTGTTATTATGCCGTTTTACTTTTTATATGTTTTCCTCGAGGTGCTTGCTTCGTCAATCCGCGGCAGCGGCAGCACTTTGCCGACAATGTTTATTATTCTGGTAAATATGTGCGTTGTCCGCATAGGCGTATTAAAATTAATTATGTATTTTAACCCCACTGCGGATGGCGTGGCCTGGGTATACCCCATTACGTGGGTGTTTACCGTTGCCTGCCTGTACTGGTATTACAGAAGTGAACGCTGGAAACCCGGTTAAGGTTCTTGCCAAGCCTGCCGTTTAGTTTATTAAAAAATTTAACCCCGCATACATACAGAAGCAATTTATTTGCCGTATGTGTACGGGGTTTATTTTTACTGGTTTTTTAAGCTTTTATAAATATAGTGGCAGGCGCCAAAAAGCAGCACCGCATAAACAAGCAGTATTACCGCCGAAGTTATGCTGAAGGGCGCGCCGCTGTTAATGCCACGCAATAAGCTGCTGGCGTGCGTTAAGGGCAAAAGCTCTATAACAAACGCTGCGGCGTGCGGCAGCCTGTCGGTTTTAAAAAAGGTGCCGCATAAAAAAGACATTGGCAAAAGCAGGTATGTGTTAAAGCGCGCCATGTCTTCAAAATTGCGTACTATAAGGGCTGCGCAAAAGCCTGCTTCGGCAAAAATTACGCAGTTTAACGCCAAAACTGCTATAAACAAAGGCGTAAGGGCAAGTTTTGCGCCAAAAAGCCATGCCAGCAGCACCACAATAATTGACGACGAAATAAGCCCGCGCAGCACTGCCGCCAAAATTTTGCCAATTATAAACCCGGAGGCGGAAATAGGCGCCAGCAGGTATTCTTCAAGAGATTTATGGTATACCCTTTCTGTGCACAATGGCGTAAGGCTGTTAAAGGCAATGTTCATGGAATTTAACGCCAAAATGCCCGGCACGATAAAATCGAGGTATGAACCGCCGCCCGTGTTAACGCTGCGGGCAAGGCCCCAGCCGAAAGCCACCATATAAAGCACCGGCGCAACCATACGGCTTAAGATAAATTTTAACAGCCTGTGGCGCAGCACAATCCAGTCGCGCCAAAATACCGTTGCTATATCCTGTATCATTTTATTGCCCTTCCCGTAAGTTCTATAAATACGTCTTCCAGATTGGTGCGGCGTATAAAGGCGGCGCTGTCAAGCTCTGCCGCAAAGGCCGCCGCTTCGCTGCGCTGCGCAAAAAAGCGGTATTGCCTTGCACCGTCTGCGTCCCATTCGGCTGTAAAGCTGCCAAGCTGCCTGCAAAGTTCCGTGGGGCTGCCTGTTTTTACCAGCCTGCCGTCGTTTATAACGGCTACCCTGCCGCACAAATTTTCGGCTTCTTCTATATAATGGGTTGTAAGCACAACGGTTACGCCTTCACGGTGCAGGGTGCGTATTAAATCCCATATGCGGCGGCGTACCTGCGGGTCAAGCGCAACAGTCGGCTCGTCCACAAACAGCACTTTCGGGCGGTGTATTAACGCGCGCACTATCAAAAGGCGGCGCTTCATTCCGCCTGAAAGCGCCTTTATGCTTTCTCTGCGCCGCTCCTGCAAGCCAACATACTCCAGCAGTTCATCTATGCGGGCATGGCGCTCTTTTTCGGGCAGATGATGCAGCCGCCCGTGCAGCTCCATGTTTTCCCATACGGTTAAATCCTGGTCAAAATTAATGTGCTGCGGCACTACGCCTATTTGCGATTTTACAAATGTTTCGTTGGCAAAAGCATTTTTGCCGTCATATAAAATCTCACCGCCGCAGGGGCGCATAAGCATTGCCAGCATGCTTACAAGCGTTGTTTTGCCTGCCCCGTTAGGGCCCAAAAGGCCAAAAATTTCTCCGTCATTTATTGCAAGGCTTAAATTATCTATGGCTGTTTTAACCGTTTTGCCGCCGTTTTTGCCTTTTGTTTTAAATTGCTTTTTTAAATTAATAATTTCTATCATATTATTTGTTCCTTAACGCAAAAGGAAAAATTACTTCATCCTGCGCACCGTTTTTGTATACTGCGGCTTCAACGCCAAAAACTTCCGCCAGATTGGGCGGAGTAATTATTTCTGCCGGGCAGCCGCCTGCAAAAACGCCCTTGTTTTTTATTATAACAACGTCATCCGCATAAAGCCGTGCATGGTTTATATCGTGTATTACCATAATAACCGTCATGTTTTCCTGCGCGTTAAGTTCGGTAATAATCTGCATAATTTCCAATTGATGCGCAATATCAAGGTAAGTTGTTGGTTCGTCAAGCAAAAGAATCTGCGGCTGCTGTGCCAGTGCCATGGCAATCCAAGCACGCTGGCGTTCACCGCCGGAAAGCGTTGCCACAAAACGCCCGGCAAGATGCGCAATATGCGTTTTCTGCATGGCGGTTTCAATAATTTCCGCATCGTTTTTGCCTTCGCGCTTAAAAAGCGAGCGGTACGGAAAACGCCCGCAGGCAACAAGCTCGCGCACTGTTAAATCGGCCGGAGCCGTTACGCCCTGCGGCAAAATGGCAAGCAATTCCGCAATTTTGCGCCGCGGCATGTTTTTCATATCGGCGCCGTTTAACAGCACTTTGCCGCTGTAATTGCGGTTTAACCCTGCTACAGCCCGCAAAAGCGTAGATTTGCCGCAGCCGTTGGGTCCTATAATGGCAGTGCGTTTTCCTTCACGGAAGTTTATATTAATATTTTGCAAAATAGTGTTTTTGCCTATGGCAATGCTTAAATTTTGTACCGAAACAGAAGCCATTTTACAACTCCTTTCTCAGTAAAAACAAAAAGAAAGGTGCGCCGAGCGCCGCCATAAAAATGCCCACCGGCAGTTCAAGCGGTGCAAAAGCCACACGGGCCAGCGTATCGCTGTAGGTTACAACAGCTATGCCCAAAAGTGCAGACGACGGAATTAAAAAACGGTAGTCCGAGCCTGTTAAAAGCCGCACCGTATGCGGAACAATAAGCCCCACAAACCCGAGCAGCCCGGCAACGGAAACTGCGCTTGCCGCAAGCAGCGCGCCGATAGCCGTAAAAACAAGCCGCACAAGCTCAACATTAACGCCAAGCCCCTTGGCTACGTCATCGCCAAGCTGTAAAATATTTAAATAGCGCGCCCCGCAAACCGCAAGTATAAACCCAATAACCGCATAGGGCACTATAATTTCAACATGGGGCCAGGAACGTGCCGCAAGGCCGCCCACCATCCACATCAGCGCGCCGTGTACCCTGTCGCTGTAAAGCACAAGTATGGCTGAAATGCCCGCACCCAGAAAGCTTGATACGGCAACGCCTGCCAGCACAATACGCAGCGGGCGGATGCCGTTTTTCCACGCCAGAATATAAATGCAGGCTGCGGCAAGCATGGCGCCGCAAAACGCAGTTGGTACAATTAAATATTCCAATGCCGGAAACAGGACTATAACAAAAATGCCTGCCAGCCCCGCGCCGGAAGAAATGCCGATAATATGAGGGTCTGCCAGCGGATTTTTCATTACCGCCTGCAATACCGCACCGCTGACGGCAAGGTTCATACCCACAAGCGCTGCCACAATGGCTCTTGGCAGGCGTATGTTCAGCAAAATCTGGCGGTTGGCATTATCCCCGCCGCCGTTTAAAATATCGCCCAGGGCAGATACCGGTATTGCCACCGCGCCGCTGAGCACGCTGCACAAAAAACCGCCTGCCGCCAAAAAAGCAAATGCCGCAAGCATTAAAACGCGCCATTTTTCTATTGCCATACCAAATTTTTTATGTTCGTTTACAGCATTCATAACCAAAAATCCTATTCAAATTTTTCCGGATAAGCTAATTTAGCCATATATTCTGCCGCCTGCGGGTATTTTATGCCGGGGCTTAACAAAAACAGCTCCTGCGGCAAAAAGTAAACATGCCCGCTGCGCACTGCCGCCAGGCTTTGCCATGCCGGGCTTGCGCTGATGCTTTTCAGCATGGCGTCCTGCACGGTTTCCAGCTTACCCATGCTGGTAATGTAAATAATATCGGGGTTGGCGGCAACGAGTGTTTCCAAACTGTAAGGCGCCGCCGTAGAATTGTTTTCCAAGGGCATGCTGCCTGCGGCGATATTGGTAAAGCCCAGCAGCTGCGCCGTACTGCCCGCAATGCTGCCTTCAAGCTGCACCGTTACGTTCTGCGCCGTGCTGTGCAATATGGCAATGCGCTTGCTTTCCTGCGGCATTTTTGCCCTTACGGCGGCAATGCGTTCATCCATGTCTTTATTAAGTTCTTCTGCTTTTGCTTCATTGCCGGTTATTTTGCCCAATACGCTTACGGTATTTTTTACCTGCGCGTAAGTACGCATTTCCAAAACTATAACCGGAATATTATTTTCTTCAAAATTATGCACGAATTTATCGTTCATGTCTTTATAGCAAATTACCAGGTCAGGCTGAGCGGCAATTACTTTTTCGATATTAACATTATAAACGTTGCCTACTTCCGGCAGCGCCTTATATTTTTCGCTGATGCCCGTTTTTGCTGCCACGCGGGCTGCAAGGCCTGCATCAAGCTTTTCCAGCGGTTCCAGAAAAGAGGCGGAAAGCGGCACGATTTTTTTCGGCACGTCTTTTAAGCTTACCGTTCTTCCGTTATCGTCCGTTACCGTAATTTTGGCGGCGGTGTCTTTTGGTTCGCTGCTTTTGCTGCTACCGCATCCGGCAAGGGCAAACATTGCCGTTAAAAGTATTAAACCGGTTATAAACAAGTATTTTTTCATGGCTGTATCCCTTAAAATAAGTATTTTTATAAAAGCACAATTAGCTATGCGGCGCAAAGGCCGCATAGCTGTATTTAAATTATATCACTAACCGTAATTTTATTAAATTATTTTTCTGCAACAAGAGCGTCCCACGCTTCGTTGGCATGTTCAACAAACAGGCTGCGCACGTTTTTATTTTCGCCTATTCCGTGAATGTAGGTGTTTACTTTAAAGCCTTCTTTTTCCAGAATGGTTTTATGCGAATCTTCTTCATCGCCTGCCATATCGTTGTTGGCGTGGTCGCCCGCAACCATCATCAGCGGCATTAAAGTTACGTTTTTAACGCCTTTTTCTTTCAGTTTGGGAATAACATTTTCCAGACGCGGCCAGCCTTCAACGGTATAAATGATTACCTTGCCGCCGTATAAAGCGTCAAGCCTATCCTGCATTACGGCATAATAAGCGTTGGAAGGGTCGGGCGTGCCATGTGCCATTACCAGCACGGCATCTTTTTTGCCCATTTTGGGAAGCTGCGAACCGATAGCCGCCATAGCTGCTTCCACGTCATCGGCCTGCCCTTCCTGCCCCATCCAGTACATTAAAGGCGTGCCCATGGTCATCTTTTTAAACTGTGTTTTATACATATCGTAAACGGCTGTTTTATAGGCATATTCCATGCCCGGAATTACATCCAGCGAAGTGAGCGCAACGCGGTTGTAGCCTTCCGCTTTCAGCTGTTCCAAAGCCTGTTCCGGCGTCGGCACCGTAAGGCCTTCGTTGGCTTTTACCCTGTCGATAATGATGTGCGAAGTAAATGCCAGCACAACCTTTGTTCCCGGGTGGGCGGCTTTAATTTCGTTTACGGTTGCCTCAATTGTTTTTGCCCTTGTATCGGGGAAAGTAGTGCCGAAGCTCATAACAAGAATGGCGTCTTTATCCGGCTGAGCCAAAAGTGCCGGGTCGGTAGTGGTATAAGTACGCACGCCAATCTGCGAAGCCTGCAAAAGCGCAGGCGTAGGTGCTTTAACTTCTTCACTTAAACTGTAAGCTGCCATAGTAGTTGCCGATACCCCCGTTAAAACCATGCAAGTAATTGATGCTGCCAATAATTTTTTCCATTTAAACTGCATTTTCAATCATCCTTCCTGCGTTATATATTTTCCTGTCTTACAAGGCAGGCAGAAAGCAAAATTTATCAGAACATAAAGTACAGTTCGCTGAAGATGGTTTGTGCGCTTACACTACTAAAACTAAAGATTTTTTCATTGCGGATTCCTCCCAAAAATAAAAAATACACAAATTCCGCTGCCCGTGAAAAAGGAAGCGCAAATTTGTGTATTGTAAAAGCCTTAAATGCACATCACCTGCAACCTTGCCGTCCCTCGCAGCAGCCGGAAGCGTTAAGGGCAGCGATCTGACTTACGCTTTGCAGCGCTCACAGTGGCGTGACCGTGCCGGAATTACACCGGCTTCCCTTGATTTAAGCAATTAAGCACCCTTAACATACAATATTAACTTATGCAGCTATTATAGCACTTATTACTATTAAGTTCAATACATTTTATAACTTTTTTATTAATTAATCTTACAAGCTTTTTATTTAGTTTATACTTAAGATATATATTTTTATTTGAACAGTTATTTAAATAATGCAATATTACTTAGCTTGCTTCAAATTATAAAAAGGTACGGTTGTCCCCACGTTGTCCCCAAAGAGGTGCGGTCTTTTATGCCCACACAAAAACAAAAAAGGCGCAGAAGCAGTCTGCGCCTAAGTTTGCAAGTGGCAGGGGCAGTAGGAATCGAACCCACAACCAACGGTTTTGGAGACCGCTACTCTACCAGTTGAGCTATACCCCTAAATAAAATGGAGCGGAAAACGAGATTCGAACTCGCGACCCCCTCCTTGGCAAGGAGGTGCTCTACCACTGAGCTATTTCCGCATTGGCGACCCGGATGGGACTCGAACCCACGACCTCCGCCGTGACAGGGCGGCATTCTAACCAACTGAACCACCGGGCCTCATGTCAGTGTCCTGACAGTTATAAATATTACCATAAAAATTTATTTAATGCAAGCCTTTTTGTAAAATTTTCTTAATTTGCTTTTTTAATTTACATGCCGGCGTGCCAAAAATGTTTTTAAGTTTTTTGCAGCCATTTATGCTATAATGTTATTCAGATAATTTACCGTTTCATATTTAACTATACAGGAGGTTACCTTTATGCTTACAGCCCCGGACTGGGCTCTTGGCAGCCGCTATCTGCGTGAAAACGCACCTGAACTTATTCCGTTTATTGAAAAATACGGTCCTTGCAATTTACAGCCGGAAGCCCCGGAAAAATATTTTGGCACGCTTGTTACCGGTATCATTTCCCAGCAGCTTCCGCCGGATGTCAGCCTGGCAATGGTTAAACGCCTGGAAGAAACCGTCGGAACGCCCATAACGCCGGAAGCAATAGCTTCTGCCGCCGAAAGCGATTTATGCAGCTGCGGTATTATGCCGCAGAAGGTAATGTATCTTAAAGGCTTTGCCGAAGCGGTTTTAAACGGCGAAGTTACAATGGATAAATTTGCCGGTATGACCGACAGCGAAATTACCAAGCAGCTGATAAAAATAAAAGGGCTTGGCCAGTGGACAGCGGAAATGTTTTTGCTTTTGGCGCTGTGCCGCACCGATATTGCCCCTACCGCCGATTTTATTTTTCAAAAACGTGTTAAAGAAATTTTTAACCTTAATGCTATGCCCAAACTCAAGCAGATTCTGGAACTGACAGAACACTGGCGCCCGTGGCGTTCGCTTGCCGTATGGTATTTGTGGCAGGAAAAATAACCTAAAAAACAAAAAGGCTGTGCCGTAAAATAATTACGGTGCAGCCTTTTTTATATTAATTTTTCTGATACAAAATTCTGATGGAATTTATTACGCACAGCATGGCAACGCCGGTATCGGCAAACACAGCCGCCCACATTGACGCAAAACCGGCAAGGCCTGCTATCATTATCACTGCTTTTACGCCCAGCGCAAAAATAACGTTCTGCCAGGCAATGCGCCCCGTGCGTCTGGCAATATTAATTGCCTGCGGAATGGCGCGCATTTCGGATTTCATAAATACCACGTCTGCCGCTTCAAGCGCTGCGTCTGCGCCGCTGCCCATAGCCGCGCCAACATCTGCACCGGCAAGCACGGGCGCGTCGTTAATGCCATCGCCAACAAACATTACGCTGCCGTATTTACTGCGCAGGCGGCCAAGTTCGTTAAGTTTATCCTGCGGCAGCAGTTTGGCACGCACTTCATCTATGCCGGCGGCAGCAGCAACTGCCTGTGCGCTCGCTTCCGCATCGCCCGTAAGCATGGCCGTGGTAAGCCCCATGGCCTTAATTTCTTTAACTGCTTCCACAGCGTCATCTTTAATGGTATCGGCAATAACTATATGCCCCATGTATCTGCCGTTTTGGGCAAGCAATACTTCCGTGCCGTAGGCAGAATTTTCAAAACCGCCGCAGCTTATTTTGTAACGAGCCATAAGTTTTTTGCTGCCGCAGATAACGGTGCCGTTTAAGGTTTGGGCAACAATGCCCTCACCCGCTATTTCTTTAAAGCTCACCGGGCGCACCGGCGTAAGCCCGCGCTCTTTAGCTGCATTTACAATGCTTATGGCAATGGGATGGGCGGATATTGCTTCCACATCAGCGCAAAGCTGTAAAACCTCGTTTTCATCCGCGCCGGGGGCGGGCATTACTTTCTGCACAACAAAATTGCCTTTGGTAACGGTGCCGGTTTTATCCATTACAACGGCGTGTACGTTTTTAAGCGCTTCCATTACGGAGCCACCCTTAAACAAAATGCCGTAGCGCGAACCCGCGCCGATGCCGGAGAAAAATGCCAGCGGCACGCTGAGCACCAGTGCGCAGGGACAGCTTATTACAAGGAATGTCAGAGCCGTGTAAATCCAGTGCTGCCAGTTGCCGGTAATATAACCCGGCACAAGCGCCGTAAGCGTTGCCACAACAACCACAAACGGCGTATATATCCTTGCAAAGCGGGTAATAAAACGGTCAATCTGCGGTTTGGAAGCCGCTGCGTTTTCCACGCTGTCCAAAATACGCGTAACCATGGATTCCGAAAGCACTTTTTCCACGCGTATTTTCAGCATGCCGTTGGTATTAATGCAGCCGCTGGTAATTTCATCGCCGTAGTGCTTGCGTACAGGCACTGGCTCGCCTGTTACCGGAGAAGTATCAACAAGGCTGTCGCCTTCTATTACCACGCCGTCCAGCGGTATGCGGTCACCGGCACGCACCAGCAGAATATCGCCTACATGGGCGTCCGCCGCCGGAATTACGCGCACTTCTTCGCCTACAAGCAGGTTAACGGTTTCCGGGCGCATATCAACCGCGTCCATAATCTGCCCGCGGCTTTTTTCCACCGCACGGTGTTCAAAATATTCGCCCACACGGTAAAAGAACATTACGCCGACAGCTTCTTCATAAGCAGAAATTACAAATGCGCCCAGCGTTGCAATAGTCATTAAAAAGTTTTCGTCAAACAAATTGCCGCTTAAAAGATTTTTAACGGCTGCCAGAACAACCCTGCCGCCCAAAAGAACATAAGCGGCAACCAAAACATATAAGTAATAAGCTTCCGGAATAAGCCCCAAAAATTCTGCCGCTATAAACAGCACGCCGCCAACAACAAGTTCCGCCAGCGTCATAGTTTCGGAAGAAAGCGAAAAGCTTCCGCGTTTGCGTTCTTCAACATGCGGCGCCAAAACAGCGGCTCCTTCGCGTTCTTTTACGGCAACGCCGCTTTCTATGCCGGAGCAGATTTTTTGCATCTGCGGCAGCAGCCCGTCAAAATCACGCGCCGTAACCTTAAGCTGTTTGGTTGCAAAAGTAATGGTAGCTTCGCTTACCTGCGGCAGCTCATTAATGGCACGCTCCATTTTAGCGGCACAGTTGGCGCAGCCAAGGTTTTCAAGCACATAAACCTGCGTTTTAAAATTAAAGGGCCCTTCGCCTTCACGCGGAACAACTTCAACGCCGCTTTCTATCGAAGTGCAGATTTCCTTTATTGCAGGCAAAACAGCTTCGTGGTTAACCGCCGAAAGGCGCAGCTGTTTGGTAACGTAGCTGATATTGGCATATTCAACTCCGGGCAGTTCCTTTATGCGGTGCTCCATTTTAGCAGCGCAATGGGCACAGCCCAGATTTTTTAATATATAAACCTTCTTCACGCAGTGAGCGTCCGGCATACGGCAGGTACAGTTTTCAAGGCTTTCGCCGCACACGTCACAGTATTCTTCGTGCGGATGGCAGATTTCGCACTGACAGTCCTCCGGGTGACCCGGAACGTGGTAGCTGTGATGATGTTCATGTCCGCAGCCGCAGCTATTTTCGTGTTCATGGTGATGATGTACCCCACAGCCACAACTTTCTCCATGCTGATGTTCGTGGTGGTGCTCATGTTCATCACCACAACCACAACCGTGATGATGGTGCTCATGTTCTTCATGAATATGAACTTCGCCGCAGCCGCATGCTTCATCATGGCCGTGCTTGTGTTCTGCCTCATAACCGTGCTCATGTCCACACTCGTCACCGTGTTCATGGCGATGATGGCCACAGCAGCAGGCTCCATCTTCATGATGGTTATGCGTGCGCACTTCATCACTGCCATTTCTTGTATCCGTTAAATCACGCAGTTTTTTGGATGGCATAATATGTTCTCCTTTACGTTTGAGCAATCATTCATATATAATTTAAAAAATATAGCCAAAGCACTCTTTGGTTGCCATTATTATAACACATGAGCGAATATTCATCTATACTTTTTTGAAAAATTTCCATAATTTTTTAGCCGGCATAACGGAAAGCAAATTACTCACCTCCCGTTATGCCAAACACAAAATATAATCGCTTTTAAATCCTTACAGAAGCTGCTTTAACGGCATTGTGCCAGCCCTGCAAGAGGCTTTCTCTTTTAGCCTGCCCCATCTGTGGTTTAAATTCGGCGGCAATAACATGGTTAGCCAAAATTTCTTCCTTGCTGCGCCAATAGCCTACGGCAAGCCCGGCCAGATATGCCGCGCCCATAGCCGTTGTTTCAATGCAGTATGGCCTTACAACGGAAGTATTTAAAATATCTGCCTGAAACTGCATTAAAAAATCGTTGTCGCACGCGCCGCCGTCAACTCGCAAAGATGTTATAGGCATGCCGCTGTCCTCCTGCATTGCCGTTAAAACATCATTTACCTGGTACGCTATGGATTCCAGCGTTGCGCGCACAATATGATTACGGTTTACGCCCCTTGTAAGCCCTACAATCGCGCCTCTGGCGTACTGGTCCCAGTATGGCGCGCCCAGCCCGACAAAGGCAGGCACAACATAGCAGCCGTTGGCATCGGGCACTGATTTTGCCAGCACTTCCGATTCCGCCGCATCGCGGATAAGCCCAAGTTCATCACGCAGCCACTGCACGGCAGCACCGGCAACAAAAATCGAACCTTCCAGCGCATACTCAACCTTGTCATCTACGCCCCAGGCGATAGTTGTAACCAGCCCGTTATGCGAATTTACCGGAGCAGTGCCGGTGTTCATCAGCATAAAGCCGCCTGTGCCGTAAGTATTTTTTACTTCGCCGCGCTCAAAGCAGGTTTGCCCGAACAATGCGCACTGCTGGTCGCCGCCGGCACCTGCAATAGGCACCTCGCGCCCAAAAAGCTTGCTGTCCGTATAACCGTAAACATGGCTTGAAGGCTTAACCTCCGGCAGAATCTGCTGTGGAATTTTTAAAACGCGTAAAATTTCTTCATCCCATTTTAAGGTATGGATATTAAAAAGCATTGTGCGCGATGCGTTGGAATAATCCGTTACATGCACCTTACCGCCGGTCAGCTTCCAGATAATCCAGCTGTCAACAGTACCGAAAAGCAGTTTGCCTTTTTCCGCACGTTCGCGTGCGCCAATAACATTATCAAGCAGCCAGCGCAGTTTGGTTGCCGAAAAATAAGCGTCCAGCACCAGCCCCGTTTTGCTGCGTAAGAACTCCGCCATGCCGAGTTTTTTCAGTTCATCGCAATAGCCTGCCGTGCGGCGGCACTGCCACACAATCGCTTTATGTACCGGGCGTCCGGTTTCTTTATCCCACAAAACCGTAGTTTCACGCTGATTGGTAATGCCAATGCCCGCAATTTCGTTAATGGTAATATCAATTTTACTCATTGCCTCATACATCAGGCCGGTTTGGGTTGCCCATATTTCCTCTGCGTCATGCTCAACCCAGCCGGGCTGCGGAAAATACTGGGTAAACTCCTTTTGCGCCGCGCTGCAAATCCGTCCGTTTTTATCAAATATAATGCAGCGGCAGCTGGTTGTACCTAAATCCAGCGCCATAATGTATTTATCCATTAGGCATCCCCCTTGCCGACAAAAATTTTAATACTGTATAACATAATTATAACAAAAAAACCGCTGTAAAAGCGGCTTTTTTATTTAGTTTTTACAATGGCTTAAAAATTTCCGTTAACCAGGTGGCAGGCTACAAAATGCCCGGGCACAACTTCTTTAAGCTCTGGTTTTTCGCTGCGGCAAATTTCCATGCACTGCCCGCAGCGGCTTTGAAACGGGCACCCTTTGGGCAAATCAAGCGGGCTTGGAATTTCGCTTTCCAGTGGTTCTATTTTTTCGCCCGGTTTAAAATCCACCTTAAACACCGATTTCATCAGTGCCTTTGTATAAGGGTGCATGCCCTCGGTGCTGATACGCCTTCCATAACCGATATATTCCACGATATTGCCCAAATACATAACGGCAATCTGGTGGCACATTAAATCAACAAGCCCCAAATCATGGCAGATAAAAAGGTAGGTAATGCCTTTTTCTTTCTGCAGGCGTACCAACAGCTCGCAGATTTTTTCCTGCACCGAAACGTCAAGCGCGCTTGTAGCTTCGTCGCACACCACAATCTTTGGCTCCAGCGAAAGCGCGCGCGCAATGCCCAAACGCTGACGCTGCCCGCCGCTCATGTTATGCGGGTAACGGTCCTTAAAATCTTCCGGCAGTTCTACCATACGCAAAAGTTCCGCCGCTTTGGCGTCAACTTCGCTCTTTTTTATCAGCCCAAAATTCAGCAAAGGTTCACAAACAATTTCTTTAACCTTCATTTTGGGGTTAAAAGCGGCTGCCGGGTCCTGAAACACCATTTGTATTTTGCGCCTGTTCTGGCGCGCCGCTTCCCCGCGCAGTTTTAAAATATCCTGCCCGTCAAAAATAACTTCGCCGCCGCTTGCCGGATGTATCTGCAAAATAGTGCGCACCAGCGTGCTTTTGCCGCAGCCCGATTCGCCTATAATGCCAAGCGTCTGCCCGGCATAGGCGTTAAGGGTAACATTATCGCAGGCCGTCAGCATTTTTCCGCCTTCGGCCGCAAATTTTTTTGTTAAATTTTTAATTTGTAAAATTACAGGTGCTTCAGCGTTCATAATATTTTTTATCTCCCAATACCGGCACAGCCGCAAGCAGTTCTTTGGTATAGGCGTGCTGCGGGTTTTCAATAATTTCACGCCCGCCGCTTTCCACCACATGCCCGTTTTTCATAACCATCAGCTTGTTAGATACATACGAAGCCACACCAATGTTATGCGTTACCAAAATTACCGCCGCATTATATTCATTGCATACGTCAACAATCTGGCGTATTATCTGCGCCTGCGTGGTAACGTCAAGCGCACTGGTAGGCTCGTCTGCCAAAAGCAGCTTGGGGCTGAACATCATGGCCATGGCAATGCCCACGCGCTGGCGCATGCCGCCCGAAAGTTCAAACGGATAACTGTTCATAATGTTCTGCGGGTTCGGCAGGCGTACTTTATTAAGCATATCTTTCGCCATTTCCGCGGCTTCCGCCTTCGATTTCTGCGGAGCGTGCGCAAGAATGTAATCTGTAAACTGTTCGCCTATGCGGCGGATGGGATTTATCATATTGCCGCTGTCCTGAAAAATCATCGACATTTCGCGGCCGCTGATTTTACGCCAGTCCTCACGCGTGTTTTTCAGCATATCGCGCCCGTCAAAAGTTATGCTGCCGCCCGAAACATGCCCTCTGCCGGGCAGGCAGCCCATAATGGCACGGATAACGGTTGTTTTGCCGCTGCCCGATTCGCCTACAATTGACAGAATTTCGCCTTTATCAAGTTGAATGTTTACACCCGTTACGGTAAGTTTGCTGCCGTAACTGATGTCCAGATTTTTTACATCAAGAAGCATTAATTTAATCCCTTCTTTGCAGCTTAGTCAGCAGGGGCAACATCTTTGGTCAGCCAGTAATAATCTGCCGGTTTAATATCGGCGTTTTTCAAGGTTACTTTGCTTACCATATTTGTTTTAGGATAGCCAAAGAACAAACCTGCGCCGTCGTTAAGCAGAATCTGCTGCATCTGAATCATTAAATCGCGGCGTTTGGCAGGGTCAAATTCAACCGCAAGCCTGTCGCTCAGAGCATCATATTCCGGGTTGCTGTAACAGGTAGCATTCTGCGGGTCGCCGGTTTTCCAGTACCAGTTAAGGTATACGGCAGGGTCGCCGCTGTTGGCTGTAAGAATATTGGAAATGCAAAGGTCAAAATCACCGCTCTGGCGGATTGAGTCAAGCACGTTATAGTCAATATTTTTCATATTAACCTTAATGCCGATTTTTTTAGCGTCGGACTGGGTTGCTTCTGCATAAAGCGGCAGTTCAGCGCGTCCGCTGTAATAAATAAAGTCAAGTTCAAGGTTTTTGCCGTCTTTATCCACATAACCGTCGTTGTTGGTATCTTTCCAGCCGGCTTCCGCCAAAAGCTGTTTTGCGCGTTCCACATTATAGGCATTCGGGTCGGTCAGCTGGTCAAAGCCGTAATCCAAAGAAGGCGGAATGGGCGCTTTGCCTGTAATGAAGGTATCCTTAAGCAATACTTTGTTGTAGGTTTCGCGGTCAAGGCAGCTGATAAGCGCAGCGCGTACTTTCGGGTCGTGGCACGGACGGCCTTCGTTCATATTAATCTGTGCCAGTACGGTACGCAGCGAAGCAAGTTCGGAAATATTGTATTTTGCTTTATCCTGGAAGAGCTGCAAGTCGCCGGAAGCAATATTGATTGCCATATCAATTTCGCCCGACTGCAAAGCCATTGCACGGGTGTTGGGGTCATCAATGGTAGGAATTTCGGCAATTTTAAACGGAACCTTGCCGTCCCAGTAATTGGGGTTTGCTTCCATAACGGCTTTGGCCTTGCTGTATTCCTTAACCATATACGGGCCGGTGCAGATAGGCCCCTGTTTTGCATAATCGCGGTTTGTTACGCTGGTATCAATAATAATGAACAGCGGGTCGGCCAACATGCCCGGCAGAGTCGGCACCGGATTTTTGGTCTTGATAATTAAATTCTGGCCGTCGGCAGTAATGCTGTCGAACCGGAAGAAGGTTTCCGCACGGTTGGATTTTTCAAAAGTACGTTCAATGGATTTTTTTACGGCGTCGGCAGTTACTTTGTTGCCGTTGCTGAATACCGCTTTATCATTAATTTTAAAAGTCCAGGTCAGCTTATCATCGCTGATAGACCAGCTTTCGGCAAGCCACGGAGTAAAATTCATTTTATCGTCAAATTTAACAAGGCATTCGCCAAGGCCGTAACGCATTACAACCCAGCTGAAGAAATTATCGGTAGGTTCAAGGCTGTCTGCAAAATTGGTAACGCCAAATTTTACCGTATCTTTAGCCGCACCGCTTTTTGCGGAATCATCACCGCCGCAGCCTGCTGCCGCAAAAGCAAGTAATCCCATCATGGCAAGCGCTGCCGTAATTTTTGCTGTTTTTTTCATAAATACATCCTCCTTACCATTATATACCATCCATTAAACAGTTTTTATTCTTCCTGGCGTGGGTCGAGTACATCGCGCAAAGCGTCGCCCCACAGGTTAAAAATTACTACCGTAACAAAAATTGCAAGGCCCGGGAAAATCATCAGCCACGGTGCCGTTTGCAGCTGCTGCCTGCCTTCGTTAAGCATTAAGCCCCATTCCGGCGCAGGCGGCTGTGAGCCGAAGCCGAGGAACGAAAGCCCTGCCAGCTCCATCATCATGGCGCCGATATCGGACGCCGCCGTTATTACCATCAGCGGCAGAATATTTGGCAGGATATGCTTCCATAATATATGTGTTGAAGTGCCGCCATTAACTGTTGCGGCTTCTACAAAGTCGCGTTTTTTTATTTTTAAAACCATGCTGCGTGCAAGGCGGGCATATTTGGTCCATGTTACAATCGTCAGCGCTATAATGGCGTTAATAAGGCTGCCGCCCAAAATACCGGCAACGGCTATGGCCAGAATCATGCCCGGGAAAGAAATCATCATATCGGAAATACGCATAATGACGATATCCACCTTGCCGCCGTAATAGCCCGCCAGTACGCCAAGCGTTGTGCCAACCGCAAAAATAATTGTTACAAGCAGCAGCACGCTCGAAAGCGAATAGCTTGCGCCGTACAAAATGCGGCTGAAATTATCGCGCCCCAGCTTATCTGTACCGAATAAATGCTCCGCTGAAGGCGGCAGGTAAGCGTTCTGCATTACTGCTTCAAGCGGGTCATACGGCGCAATTAACGGCGCTGCCAGTGCCACAGCAATAAGCAGCAGCACAAAAAAACTTGATACCGCAAAGGCACGGTTGGTTTTTAAACCATTTATAAGTATCTGCATATTATTTACCTGCCTTTCTTAAGCGCGGGTCAAGATGATTATAGGAAATATCAACTATAAGGTTAATTACCATATACATCAGCGCTATCCACAGCACTATGCCCTGCACCAGCTGAAAATCGCGGTAAATAATTGATTGTACGGCAAGGTAGCCAAGCCCCGGCCACGAAAATACTATTTCAACAACGGCCGCGCCGCCCAAAAGGTTGCCAAAGGATAAGCCCAGCAGGGTAATCAGCGGCAGCATGGCATTCGGCAGAACTTCCTTCCATAAAATATGGCTTTCGCTCATGCCGCGGGCACGCGCGCCAACAACATAATCCTGGTTAAGCTCTTCAAGCACCGTTGCGCGCACCTGGCGGGTGTATTTGGCCGCCATAACTATGCCCAGCGTTAAAGCAGGCAGCACCAGCGTTTCCGCACTTACGCGCCCGCCTACAATAGGCAGCAGGCCAAGTTTCAGCCCAAAAATCCACAGCAGCATCAGGCCCATCCAAAAGTTAGGCACCGATACGCCGACGAAAGTCAGCCCACGCACCAGATAATCGAACCAGCTGTTGTGCTTAACGGCGCTGTAAATACCTGCCGGTATGGAAACCAGAAGCATAAAAACCGTTGATGCCACGGCAAGTATTACCGTTGCAGGCAGGCTGTGCATTAATTCTTCTATAACAGGCTTTTTAACCATGTACGAGAAGCCGAAATTACCCTGAACCGCCCTTCCGAGCCAGTCGAGATACTGGAAGATAAACGGCTTGTCCAATCCCAGTTCATGGCGCAGCGCTTCAACCTCCTGCTGGCTTACGACAATATCCTCGTTGCCGGCAATCATCTGGCGCACAGGGTCGCCCGGCGACAGCATTACCAGCGCAAAGGTAATAAAGCTGATGCCCAGAAGCACAAGCACTATCTGCCCAATGCGCCCTAACAACTGTTTATTTGACAAAACACACCACTCCCTCACCAAAACTCCTGATAACCAAAATAAAACTCCCTGCCGTTTCAGTTTGGCAGCAGGGAGTTTACAAACGCTTAAGTTTATTTTAATTCTCTTGCTACCATGCCGTCACACGCAGCACCGGAAAGCATTAAAGGCAGGCTGCTGACTTGCAAAGCTGCTTACAGCGGCGGGACCGTACCGGTTTTGCACCGGGTTTCCATTTTAAGCCACAAGGCACCTTTAACCAGTTTATTCAATTATCATGTTTTAATTTTAGCACTAATTACTAATAAAGTAAATAATTTTTTGTTAAAAATTTTAATTAGTATTTTATACGGTATACCCGTATGGGTATACCTCCCTAAAAGTGCCAAACCTGCACCGCCTTGCGGATAAAGCTTATCGGGCAGCAGTCCGCAAATATTTTGCTTATGCTGCGTATGCCTTATCCCGGCAGTACAGGTAATTTATTAAAACGTTACAATCAATTGGCTCCAGAGAGTTTCATAGTTTTTATCGTCTTTATTGCCCTCAAAGTCAGTCCACTCTAAACCGAAAACCATATTTTTGGCAACAGTATAATAACCAGCAAGTTTATATCCTTCAAAACCTTGAAGTTCTGTTCCGGCACTGCTTCTATACGGATAATCACCATTCATAGTATGTGCTATTGTTGTTCCGCCTGGCTGATCAAAATATTGGGCAACCAAACCATAAGAACCAGGTTTAGAGGCTTTTGCACCTTTGTAAGTTGCAGTTACAACATATCCATCATCTTCGCCAGCACTATCTTCAACACTACTATTAAGATACATTGCTCCTAAGCTTACATCACCAAAATTATAAGTTGCATCCGCATGCCATATTTTATTATCTTCATCGGCTTTATACTTTTCCTGTGCATCATCAAATTTATAATATCCTGCATTTACGGTTAACTTATTCATTTTAGCAGAAACTACGCCGCCGTAAACATTTTTATAATCCCAGCCAAATTGATTAGGTGCTTTACCAACAACGCCTTCAATTTTTAAATCTTTGCCATAAGAAGCTATGATGCCGTCAAGATTTTGATCAAAGATATTGCCATCGGCAAAATAACCCCATGTACGTCCAGCACGAACTTTAACTCCACCAAGACGGCCTTCTACAAATGCACGGTCCAAAGTTACAGTATCATCACCTGTATCATTATTGAATTTCTGCCTGTTTTCAAAGCGCCCTTGATAAGTCCAATCATCATTAATCTGACCGCTAATCAACAAACGAGTTCGCATAGCAGAACCATAATTAGAACCATTGTGACGGGCTGAATTTCCCTTGTAAGACGCATAATGGGTACGAATATTACCTGCTACTTTAAAGTTATCTGCTTTCTTTTCCAAGTTTGCTACACGCACGCCAAGGCTGTCGAGCTCACCGGCAAATTCTGCTGCAAGCCTGTCTACATTTGCACCCTTCGCCATTGCTTTGGCCACAATCTGCGCCATTTCATAGCGGGTCATTAATCTATCGCCGCCGTAAGTGCCGTCCGGGTAACCTTCTACCACGCCCTCTGTCGCCAGCTTGTTTACAGCGTCATAAGCCCAATGGCCTGCCGGAACATCGCTGAACGGATTTGCCGCGTACGCGGAAGCGGTAATTCCCATCGCTATCGTCATTGCTAAAAGTAAAGTTTTTTTCATTTGCTTTCCTCCATTTTTTATTTATATAAAGCCGCAGCAAAAACAGTAAGGTCTCCTGGCTTCCCTGCTCTTTCCGCTGCGGCCGGTTTGCTTAATAAGCGTCAACGCCGCCGCGCCCTCCGCCTACAACGCGTACGTTTACTACGTTAAACGCTGCCTTAATTACCGGCAGCCAGCGGCTTACAAGAGCAGTACGCAGTTTTTCCGCACCGGCAAGTATTAACAGCGAACTGCCGCTGATGTTAATGTTTTCCAGCGGATTAATGTATTTTTCAAAATCTGCTTCACCCATTGCCGTTTTTAAACGCACAAGCCCGTCCAAAAGCTCCGGCTTTTCAAACGCGGCACGCACCTCAAATTTTTCAAAAGGTTCTGTTTTTATGCTTTTGTTTTCAGCATGAACAAATTCTTCATCCAATCTTCCGCCATAGCCCAAAAAATCTTCTGCCATTTTTAATTCCTCCTGTCTGAATAAATAATTAAAACCGTCCCCGGTTTTTCGGAAACGGTTTTTATGCAAAGATACGTTAACGCCTTAATGCGCAATTATCAATACATACCCGTCTCCCGCAGGCTAAGCTAAATGCTTATGTACAGCAATCTGCTGGCTTGGGCTTAACCAAAACCTGCCTGCATAACAGGCGTGCCCTTACAGCGGCGGGACCGCACCGGCTTTGCACCGGTTAACATTACTGCACAACAATATTAACTTGGTTATATTTTAGCACTACTTCTCAGTAATGTAAATACACTATCAGTAAATTTTACTATTTAATTTTGTATATCGTATACCCGTATGGGTATAAACCATAATCCTTTTACTTTTAATACACCAGCCAATCATTAAAATTCATCAAAGTAGGTTTTCTTTAAACGGTCAAATTCCTGTGACTTTCTAAAGTTTCTCAAGCCTTCGTTTAATTTGTTTAAAAATTCTTTGTCACCTTTTCTTACGGCAAGAGCAACATTATCTGTTTTTAAATCGCCGGAGGCAAATTTAATTTTATCCGCATAACCGTTTGCTATAAAAAAGCTGCCGGCCGATTTGGAAATTACGGCACAATCGGCTTCGCCGCCAATTACTTTGGCCATCGCTTCTTCTATGCTCGGTGTTTCAATAACTTTGGCAGCGCCGCCAAAATCATTAACCATTGCCAGTGCAAAACTGTTATGTTTTACGGCAACAACCTTGTCTTTTAAAGCGCTTATATTATCTGCCGTAAAATCGTTTCCGGCGGCAACAGCAATCCTGAACCCGTCATTCAAATAACTTTCCGAAAAATCAACCGCCTGCTGCCTTTCCGGTGTAACGCTGAAACCGGAGGCAATTACATCATAACGCTTGCCGTTAAGCCCGTTTATTAAATCATTTAAGCCGGTATTTACAAATTCAACCCCGCTGTAACCCATGTTGGCAGCCACGCCGCGCATAAGTTCAACATCAAACCCGGTAAAATTATCCGTGCCCTTCTGGTAATACTCAAAAGGCGGAAAGTTGGCGTCAAGCCCCACTTTAAGTACCCGGGAACCTTCCTCCCCAGCTTCTTTCTGCCCTGCGCACGCTGCTATCAAAAGCATGCACACAAGGCTCATAACAACAAGCAGTAATCTTTTCATAAAAAAACACTCCCCCAACCTGTAAGAATTGTGAGAGTGTAAACCTTGCATCCGGTTATGCTTTTATTATAAACCTATTAAATACTAAAATCAATCGTATTTAATTAAGTTTTTTATATTTATAAATACTTTAATACGTTTTATTTTTTCTATCTTTTAGAATTACATATTACATTCCCGTATGGGTATAAAAATAAACCCCGGAACTTTTAAATTCCGGGGTTTACAGGTGTTACACCGCTTTATTGATAAAATTACCAGTCAAGATTTTCGGTTTCAACGCGGCCTCTGCCGGTAAGGGCATCCAGCATAATGCGCTGTTCAAGCTGTGCGGCAAGTTTTTTGGTAAATTTAACGGTATCCGGGTTTACGGACATGCTGTCGATACCGCTCTTAATGAGGAATTCGCAGAATTCAGGATATACGCTCGGTGCCTGGCCGCAGATGGAAACGGTTTTGCCGTCTTTATGGGCAACTTCGATAAGGTGGCGGATTGCACGGCGTACTGCCAGATTGCGTTCGTCATAAATATGGGATACGGTGTCGTTGTCACGGTCGCAGCCCAGAATCAGCATGGTAAGGTCGTTAGAGCCGATGGAGTAACCGTCAACATATTTGTTAAACTGGTCGGCAAGAATAATATTGGAAGGAATTTCTGCCATCAGCCATACTTTAAAGTCTTTGCCGCGTACAAGGCCTTCGCCTGCCATAATGGCAGTAACTTTTTCACATTCTTCCACGTTGCGGCAGAACGGAATCATTACGTTAAGGTTTTTCAGGCCGAATTCTTCGCGTACTTTGCGTACTGCCTGGCATTCCAGTTTAAATGCTTCTACATATTTCGGGTCATAGTAACGGGAAGCGCCGCGCCAGCCAAGAAGTGCGGAAGGTTCATACGGCTCAAATTCGTCGCCGCCCTTCAAATCGCGGTATTCGCTGGATTTGAAATCGCTGAAGCGCAGGGTTACCGGACGCGGAGCCATTGCCTGGCATACCTGGCGGATACCTTCGGCAAGCTGGTCAACAACTTTTTCCGGATGGCCGGTTTTAATAAGATACAGCGGATGTTCATGAATGTAAGTGGTCCAGATAAATTCTTCGCGCATCAGGCCAATGCCGTCGCAGGGCAGTGCGGAATATTTTTCTGCAAGGTCCGGGTCACCGAGGTTCATGTAAATTTTGGTGCCGGTCGGCGGGAAGTATTCGGCAACGGGAGCAGCAGCCTGAGCCTGTGCTTCCGGTTTCTTTTCTTCCAGAATGCCTTCATATACAACGCCATGAGTTGCGTCAACGGTTACATCAATGCCGTCGGGAACGGTAGTGGTTGCAGCTTCACCGCGGCTCTTGGTGCCTACGATACACGGAATGCCAAGTTCACGGCTTACAATGGAAGCGTGGCAGGTCATTCCGCCGCTGTCGGTTACAATGGCTTTAGCTTTCTTCATAGCCGGTACCCAGTCAGGAGCGGTCATTTCGGTTACGAGGATTTCGCCTTCCTTGAACTCGTCGATATGGGACGGGTCGAGGATAACGTGAGTGCGGCCGGATACAAGGCCCGGGCTTGCGGGCAGGCCTTTAACGATAACCTTGCGGTCGGTGGCTGCTGCTTTTGCTTCAACTTTAGGTTTGTTTTCTTTATTGCGGCGGCTCCATACGGTTTCAGGGCGTGCCTGGAGAATCCAGATTTTGCCGTTGCGGGAATCAATGCCCCATTCCATATCCATATAGCAGCCATAATGTGCTTCAATTTTTTTAGCATAGCCTGCAAGTTCAAGAATCTGTTCGTCGGTAAGGGTCTGAACATTGCGTTCTGCTTCCGGTACGGGCAGTTCTTCGCAGTCGCCGCCTTCTTTGCGCACAAGCATAACGTCCTGCTCGTTTACGCAGCGGTCAACAATTTTATTTTCTGCTTTGGAAACGGTGTAGTTATCCGGGGTAACGGTACCCTGTACAACATATTCGCCAAGGCCGAAAGCAGCTTCGATAAGGATGTTGCTGTCGTCGCCGGTAGCAACGTTAACGGTAAACATAACGCCGGCGGCTTTGCTGAATACCATCATTTGAATAACTGCGCTGAGAGCTACTTCGATATGGTCGAAGCCCTGTTTTTCACGGTAGTATACAGCGCGGTCGGTAAAGCAGGAAGCATAGCATTCCTTAACTTTGGCAATGATGTTTTCTGCGCCTTTTACGTTAAGGTAAGTATCCTGCTGGCCTGCAAAGCTGGCATCCGGCAGGTCTTCTGCGGTTGCGCTGCTGCGTACTGCAACATAAGGTTCAGCTTCGCCAACTTTTTTGCCCAGTTCTTCATAAGCTGCGGCAATGGCTGCTTTTAAATCCTCCGGCATTTCTTCAGCCATAATGGCTTCACGCAGGCGTGCGCTTACATCACGCAGCAATGCGCTGTTTTCAACGTCGGTAAGTTCAGCCAGAATAGCCTGCATTTTTTCTTTCAGGCCGCTTTTTTCAATAAAATATCTATAAGCATAAGCAGTAGTTGCAAAACCATACGGTACGGGTACATCGGTTTTAGATGTCATTTCACCAAGAGAGGAAGATTTGCCGCCAACAATGGCAACGTCGCCTCTTTCCATTTGCTCGAACCAGAGAAGAAATTCTTTTTCCTTATTCATGTCCGTTACTCCTTTGTAATATACTTTTAGGGTTGCACCCTTAATATAGTGTATACTATATCACACTTGTGTATTATATTCAAGCTGTTTTAAAAATTTCTCCAAACATTTTACAAAAGCCCGCCATTTTATTATGACGGGCTTTAAATTAAACTATTTTAAATTATTTAGGGTTTTTACGGCTCCACAGATAACCGATAGCCATTAAAACAACACCGGCAACGTCGGTATACAGGCCCGGGTCGATAAGGCCGAGGCCGCCGAAGAAGAACAGGCAGCGCTGCAGGAAGCTAAGATGGCGGGTAAAGTACGCGCCCATTGCCGCAGCAACACCAACCATACCCAAAATAGCCGTGCAGCAAGAGAATACAACGCCGAACGGAGTAGCGTTAATCATCAGAATTTCAGGCGACAGTACAAAGATGTACGGAATGATGAATGCCGCAATAGCCAGTTTGGAAGCGTTGATGCCGGTACGCAGCGGGTCGCCGCCGGAAATACCGGAACCGGCATAAGCTGCCAGAGCAACCGGCGGGGTAATATCGGCAACAATGCCGAAGTAGAATACGAACATATGCGCTGCCAGTACAGGCACATCCATCTGGATAAGCGCCGGTGCAGCAATGGTGGAAGTAATTACGTAGTTAGCGGTTGTAGGCACGCCCATGCCGAGGATAAGAGAAGTAAGCATGGTAAATACCATTGCCGGCATAAGGTGGCCGCCTGCAAGGTCGAGCAGTGCGGTTGCCATTTTAAGGCCAACGCCGGTTTTGGTTACAACGCCGATAATAATACCGGCGGTTGCGCAGGCAATAAGTACGCCCAAAATGCCTTTGGAACCGTTAATCATGCCGTTTACAAAATCTTTAAAGGTAATGCGGGTTGATTTGCGCAGGCAGGAGCTTACAATTGCAAGCACAATGCCTACTAAAGCCGCACGCATCGGAGTATAACCGTTGGTAAGGAAGTAAATGATAGCGATAAGAGGAATTACCAGATGTCCTCTTTCTACAAAGATGGATTTATAGCTCGGCATTTCGTCGCGGCTCATGCCTTTAAGGCCGAGTTTCTTGGCTTCGAAATGTACGCCCAGCCAAATGCCGGTAAAGTACAGAATAGCCGGAATAACGCCTGCTTTAACAACTTCCATGTAAGGAACGCCTACGAATTCAGCCATCAAAAAGGCTGCCGCACCCATTACAGGAGGCATTAACTGGCCGCCGGTAGAAGCCGCAGCTTCAACGGCACCGGCAAAGTCTTTGCCGTAGCCTAATTTTTTCATCATCGGAATGGTGAACGAGCCGCTGCCTACTACGTTGGCAACGGAGCTGCCGGATACGGTGCCTTCCAAAGCACTGGAAATAACCGCTACTTTGGCAGGGCCGCCGGATGCCCAGCCGGCAATAGCATTGGAAATATCAATGAAGAATTTGCCAAGGCCGGTAGTTTCAAGGTAAGCGCCGAACAGAATGAACAGATAAATGAAGGTTGAAGATACGCCCATCGGGGTACCGAAAATGCCTTCGGTTGTATAGTACAGATAGTTTACAAGTTCATGCAGGCCAAGGCCGCGGTGAGCGATGATGCCCGGCAGCATGCGCCCGAACAAACCGTACAGCACAAACAAAATGGCAATGGTAATCATCGGCCAGCCAACTACGCGGCGTGCGCCTTCAATTACAAGCAGCGTGCCAATCAGCGCTATAATATAGTCCGTTTCGTTGTTCATACCTGCACGCAGTACCAAATCGTGGTAGAACACAACTATGTACATCGAAACAGCAACGCCAACAACGGCAAAGCCAACGTCAATCCAATTCATTTCCTTACGCGACCAGGACTGGCGCATCGGGTAAAGCAAAAATACCAGTGCAAAGCCAAAGGCCAGATGAATGGCTCTTTGCAGCTGCGCGTCTAAAATACCAAACGCCGCAGTATAAACCTGAAAGATACAGAAAACAATGCAGATTGCATTAATAATCGTATTCCAAATGCCCGTAAGTTCCCTCTTATCCGATTCTTTATCGTATTTTCTTAAAATTTCTTCTGCGGAAAGCTGGGCCTTTTCAATATCGTCCATAATTTCTTTCTTTAAATCCATTACATCCACCTCTCACAAACAAATTTTATAAAAACAAACTCATTCCAGCCAGTAACGGTAACGCGGTTCTGCTTTTATGGTAAGCAGCGTGCCGTGCCCGAACCTCTTACATAAATCATATACAGTTTCATTATGCAGTATTTTGGGGCTCGCCTGCACTGCGGGCCGCATTTTTATAATTTTATAAGGCCGGTTTAATGTAAGTTTAAAATGCCCGTCAGGCAGCGCTTCAAATTTCCCTTCCGAGGCCGAAAACGGAAAGCCGCACCCCTGCGACTGGTAAATGGTATGCGTTAAAACCATATCATCCGCGCCGTTAACGGTAAAATTATCGCGCCACAGCGTAAGCTCATAAGAATGCTTGAATTCCATCTGCCAGGTTTCTCCCGGTTCAACCGCAAAACATGCTTTTGCACCGCGCTCCGGCAGCATGGCAACTACAAGCTGCGAAGCATACCAGTAAAACAAACCTGCGGCGGCAATAACGCTGCATATAAAAACCGTATATAATTTAGATACACCCCGGTTACCGAGCACAAACGGTGACCGGGGCGTCTCTTTAAACCACATTGTTATTTTTCTTTAAAGAATTTTTCAGCGCCTGCATTTACAGGAATGGACATGCCATCCATAGCGCTTTCTTTAGTGATTACATTTGCTGCGGAATGAGCTGCTTTAAGACGGTCGAGGTTGGTGTAGATAGCCTTGGTTACAGCATAACCGGTATCGGCATCCATCTTGTCGGTTACAGCAAGCATGCAGCGTACTGCTACTGCGGAGCAGTCGGCAGCCTGTTTATTATAGGTGTTAGCCGGAATGTTAACTTTGGTGTAGAACGGATATTCTTTAATCAAAGCGTCAGCTTTATCAGTTGCAACCGGAAGCAGAACTACATTGTTCTGGGTAGCGATATCCTGAATTGCTGCGGTCGGATGGCCTGCGGTTACGAAAGCAACATCAACATTGCCGTCTTTCAGTGCGCTGGAAGCTTCAGCAAAGGAAAGGTACTGAACGTTAATATCATCGTAAGTAACACCATATGCTGCAAGAATCTGGCGTGCGTTTGCTTCGGTGCCGGAACCCGGTGCGCCTACTGCTACGCGTTTGCCCTTAACCTGGGAAAGGTCGGTAATGCCGGTTTCGGCAAGGGTTACAATCTGAATGGTTTCCGGATACAGAGTTGCCAGGCCATAAAGGTTGGTAACTTTTTTGTCTTTAAACATTTCGGTGCCGTTTACGGCATAATAAGCGTTATCGTTCTGAATAAAGGCGATATCAACCTGCCCCTGCTGCAGCATGTTAATGTTGGCAATGGATGCGCCTGTTGCCTGTGCAGAAGCGTTGCAGCCCGGAATATTCTTGTTAAGGATATCCGCAATTGCGCCGCCGAGCGGATAATACGTACCGGCAGTGCCGCCTGTTGCGATATTAATGAATTTCTGCGTTGCGGCTTTACCGCCTGCCTGGTCTTCACCACCGCCGCAGCCTGCGGCAAGTACAGCAAAGAGCATCATGGACATTAAAAAAGCCAATAGTTTTTTCATAGTTTCCCCCCCTGTAAATAGTGAACGAATATCCTTCTTGAATGTAAACAGGTATTACGCCACATTATTATGCTGTTAAATTCGCTTTTTTTTCACAAATTCCTGCAAAGCTGTTTTTATTTTTGGCATTTTATTGTTTGTATACAATATTCTTTTTAAATACATTTTAAAATTGCCTGTTTTATGTAAACTTTTGCAAAAAAACTGTAACTATGTTATCATTAATAAGTAAAAATATGTAAGCATTACAAACTTATAATAAAAGGATGTGTTATAAATGCAAAACAACAATGCTTATAATCTTCAGCTTGCTAAAACCCTTTTTGAAAACACTTATGCGGCAAGAGTATTAAACGACAACAAAGACATTATCGGCAAGCTGCGTATTGTACCCTGCCTGCCGCTTGACAGAAGCCTGCTTCCTGCCGACGCACCGCAGGTAAGCCCGTTCCTTCTGGTTATTGTAGACGACGCCGATATCAACAAGGACAACCTTATCGACTTTGAAGAACGTGTATCACTGGCACTTTTAAAACGATTCTCCACTGAAACCGTTGCTTTCCAGCACTGCCAGTTCTACTATCCTTCCCCGGCATTTATTTTTGAACAGCCCGGTGCAACCGACACTCCGCTGCCGCCTACCCCTGTAATGTAAATACAAACTTAACAAACCAAAAAATTAAGCATCTGCTTTGGAGTTCTTCTCCCAAAACAGATGCTTTTTATTTTGCATTTTTAATTTTCGTATTTATTGCAGTACACACGCGGTATGCGCGGGCTTAACTGGCAGGAAATTTCATCAGGATGAGTATTGGCAAGTTTTGCAATGTCAATTACGGTAATTTCATCATCGCCCTGCCTGCCGATAAGCACCACCTCGTCGCCAACCTTAACATCGGTTTCGCTGCCAAGGTCAACCATCAGCTGGTCCATGCACACGCGCCCTGCCACTTTATAACGCCTGCCGCCGATTAAAACTTCGCCGGTGTTGGAAAGGCAGCGCGGGTAGCCGTCAGCATAGCCGATAGGAATGGTGCCAATCCAGGTATCTTCATTGCACTTATAAGTTGCGCCGTAGCCAACGGTATCACCGGCCTTAATCTTGTGAATATGCACTACGCGGCTGAACAGCCCCAGTGCGCTTTCAAACTTAGGCAGCTTTGCCGCACGCTCCTGCGTTTCGGCGTGCCCTTCCGGCATATAGCCGTAAATAATCTGCCCCGGGCGCACGGCGTCGTAGTAAGATTCCGGAAAATACAGCGTTGTTGAGCTGTTGGCGGCGGTAAAAACATATTTTTCAGGCTGCGGTATGCGCCTTACCATGCTTTCAAAGCGCTGCATCTGGCGTTTTACGTGCTCGTGGCTCTCGCCGTCAGCGCAGGCATAATGCGTAAAAAAGCCGTGCACGGTAATGTTAGCATATTTTTTTATGCCCTCCAAAAATTCGGGCACATCTTCCGCCTGTACGCCGATACGGTTCATGCCGCTGTCTACAGCTACCATTACGCTGGCGGTTTTGCCAAAACGTGCCGCCGTTTCGTCAAGCTGCTGCAAATCGGTCGATTCGCACACCGGAATGATGGAATCCGTATTAAAGGCATCTTCGTATTCCTCCGGCATCAAAAGCCCCAAAAGGTAAATCGGGCACTTAAATCCTGCCTCACGCAGCTGTTTTGCTTCGCTTATTACGGCAACGGCAAGAGCCTCGTAACCTTCTTCCATGGCCATTGCTGCTACCTGCACAGCACCGTAGCCGTACGAATTTGCCTTAACGACAGCGACGGTTTCGGTATGTTTAGGCACCAAAGCGCGTATGGCACGCAGGTTATGGCGCAAAGCATCCAAATATATTTTTAAATACGTTGTTCTCATCAGCAGTAAAACCTTCCTGACTTTTCAACCTGCAAAAGGCTGTTTTTTTACTAAACTTATAATATTATAATACATTTTTAACAAAATTGCTGTATACAAATAAAAAAATTTTAAGGTTTTACACAAAATAAAAACTGCCCTGCAAAAATTGCAGGAACAGTTTAAAAACAAAAATTAAATATTTAACGCTTCACCGCGGTGTCTGTTATAAATAAATGCCGCAATAAGTATCAAAATGCAGCCGCCGATAACAAACAAACTGTTCATCGGCAAAAAAGACGCAATCAGCCCGCCGATTAAGGGGCCAACCATAGAGCCGAACTGCTGTGCCGAAAACAGCATGCCAAATACGCGCCCGCGCTGCGTGCGTTCCGTTTTGTTTGCCAGAATTGCACTTATGGATGGCTGAATACCGGCAAAGAACAGCCCCACCGTAAAATTAAGCGCCGCAAACAAAAGCAAGGAAGAAGGCACCGACTGCATAATCATTACCACGCCCGCACAAACTGAAGAAAGTGCCAGCGACAGGTAAAAGCCCCTGTTCTGCCCGAAGCGTCCCCAAAACGGCGCCGTCATGGCACTGGCAATGCCCACCAGAGAAAATACCAGCCCGGCAACAAAAATAATGTTATCCGTGCCGTGGTAAAGTTTTTCCACATACAGGCTGATAATCGGCTGAATTAAAAGTATTACCATCTGCACAATGCCGGAGCAGATAAGCGCTTCACGGATAGGCGCATTTTTTAACAGCGCCGTTGCAGGTTCGTTGGCTGCTTCCTCTTTGGAAGCCTTGCTTCCCGGCGGTTCGGGAATATAGAACCAGAACACCAGCGTTATCATAAACAGCACCGCACCACCCAGATAAAACGAAGTGCGCATGCCGAACATGGAAGCCAGCACGCCGCCTATCAACGGGCCGATTACATTGCCTGCCGTTAAGCCGGACTGCAGTATGCCAAGGCTCATACCTAATTTACCGACAGGTACCGAAGAAGTGGCAATGGCAAGGCACACCGACCACAGCCCGGCAGCAAAGCCCTGCAAAACGCGCACGCCAACCATTTGTTCCGGGCTTGTAACCATACCACCCAACAAGTATGATAACGCAAGCCCCAGTCCGCTGCGTATCGCCATGGGCTTTTTGCCGTGGGTATCGGCCATTTTACCCCATACCGGCGCCATAATGCCGCCGATTAAAAAGGTAACCGAAAATACTACACCCGACCACATGGTAACCTCGCTCTGGCTTACGCCAAGCTCGCGCACCAGATACATCGGTAAAAACGGTATCAGCATTGTATAACTTGCCGACATAAAAACAACATTGGCAGTTAAAATTGCCAATATAATTTTCCAGTTTTTCAATATATAACCCCCTGCAAAAAGAAAAAGCCGCCGTTAAATACAAGCGGCGGCCTGCCAAACTTATTATTATTTATTGCCTACTTCGGCCTCTACCCTTGCCAGAATGAAGCACAAATCGGATAAACGGTTCAGCGCAATCAAAGCCTGCTGGTTAACGGGTTCTTCCTCAGCAAGGCGCAGTGCGCAGCGTTCTGCACGGCGGGTAGTAGTACGTGCTATATCAAGCGCAGCCGCTCCCAAAGTATCGCCGGGAATTATAAAATGCCCCAGCGGCTCAAGCATTGCATCGTATTTATCAATGGTGCTTTCCAGCATTTTTACGTGTTCCTCTTTAATATAGGGCTCCGGCAGATTCATGCTTGCAATATCGGCCATCAGCGACATTAAAAGCTGCTGAACTTTTAATATAGTGCCTTTTACATCCTGCCTTGTTACCGTAGCACGGGCCAGGCCCAGTGCCGAAGTAATTTCATCTACCGTACCGTATGCTTCCACGCGCAAGCTGTGCTTGGAAACGCGTTCACCGGTATAAAGGCCGGTAGTGCCTTTATCGCCAGTTCTTGTATAAACCGCTGCTTTAGTCATGCTGCCACCATCCTTCCGGAACAATCTCTCTTTTAATCTTAGTAAATTTCTTCGGGTTTGAAGAAGTTGTTAATTTCGCGTGCTGCGGATTCTTCGCTGTCGCTGCCGTGAACAATGTTTTCACCGATAGACAGTGCGAAATCGCCGCGGATGGAACCGGGTACGGATTCCAGCGGGTTGGTAGCGCCCATCAGGCCGCGTACTGCTTTAATAGCGTTTTCACCGGAAATTACCATAGCGGCAACCGGGCCGGAGGTGATGAAGTCAACCAGTTCGCCGAAGAAGGGTTTGCCTTCATGTTCAGCATAATGGAATTTAGCCTGAGCTTCAGTCATTTTAACAAGTTTCAAAGCGGAAACTTTGAGGCCGCGGCGTTCAAAACGGGAAATGATTTCACCGATAAGATTTTTTCTTACTCCATCAGGTTTTACAAGTACGAGAGTTTGCTGCATTAAAAATCGCTCCTATTCTTCTTAATTATAATTTTATACTAAATCGTTAAACGATTTTAGCCTTTTAAAAGTTCCTGGTATTTTTTGCTGTCCAGTTTTTCAATCATTGCGGTAATAAGTTCTACCGCGCCTTCATAATCGTCCAAATGAATAATGGACTGATGGCTGTGAATATAGCGCGTCGGTATGCTGAAGGTTAAGGTTAAAACACCGTCCCCGTGCAGATGAATACGTCCGCCGTCGGTAGCGCCGCCTTCGGAAATACTGATTTGCGTTGGTATTTTTAAATCTTTTGCAACCTTTGCCGCAAAATCGCGCAGGGCAGTGTTTGGAATCATGCCTGCATCAAAAATTGTAATGGCAATGCCTTCGCCTATTTTGGCAGGCGCAACATCATCTGCAACGCCCGGCGTGCCGCCTGCGACGCAGGTATCAATAACAAAGGCAACGTCCGGTTTTAAAAGGTTAACGCTGGTCTGCGCGCCGCGCAGGCCAACTTCTTCCTGCACGGTTGCCACGCCGTAAACGGTGTTGCCGTGCTTTTTGGCGGCCAGTTTATCCATAACGTCAGCCATTACAGCGCAGCCGATACGGTTATCCCAGGCTTTGCCAAGCAGTGTTTTACCGTCTGCCATAACTGCCATTTCTGCATACGGCGTAACCGGGCAGCCTTCAAAAACGCCAAATTTACGTGCTTCTTTTTCATCCTTAACGCCGATATCAATATACATATCGCGTTTCTGCACTACTTTGGTGCGTTCTTCCGGCGTTAAAATGTGGGGCGGCTTGCTGCCGATAACACCCACCAAATCGCCTTTGCTGCCGTGTACGGTAACGCGCTGGCCAAGCATAACCTGCTCCCACCAGCCGCCGAGGCATACGAATTTTAAAAATCCTTCCTTGGTAATATGCTTAACCATAAAACCAATTTCATCCATATGGCTTGCCAGCATAATTTTCGGCGCGTTTTCATCTGCCGAAGCATTGGTAAATACTACGCTGCCAAGTTTATCATAACTTACTTCCGCTTTGCCTGCAAGGCGTTCCTGCAAAAGTTCTTTCATTGGCGCTTCAAAGCCGGAAACGGCGTTTGTTTCCGAATATCTTTTAAGCCACGCCAGTTTGGTTTTTTTATCCATTTTAACGGCCTCCGTGTTTTCTCATTTCGGCAGCCTGTTCGCGCAGGCGCGCTACACGTTCTTCGGTGCTGGGGTGAGTGCTGAACATTTGCTGCATGGTTTTTCTGCTGAACGGGCAAACTATAAACATGTGCGCCGTAGCTTCGGTTGCGCCCGGCATGGTGCGGCGCTGTGCATAAGCGTCAATTTTTAAAAGCGCGTCAGCCAGTGCGTCCGGGTCACCGCTGAGTTCGCCGCCGCCTTCGTCAGCCATGTATTCGCGTGAGCGGGATACAGCCATTTGAATTAAAGCCGCAGCAATAGGCGCCAGAATCATAATCAGCAGAGTAACGATAAAGTTGCCGCCGTTATTGCCCTCGTCGTCGTTGTGGCCGCCGCCGAGGAACATGCCCCACTGGGCAATGGTTGTAATAATACCGGCCATGGTAGCCGCAATGGTGCTTATTAAAATATCGTTGTGCTTAACGTGGCTCAGTTCGTGGCCGAGCACACCGGCAATTTCGCGTTTGTCAAGCACGTCATACAGCGCCGTTGTTACGGCAACCGCAGCGTGTTCCGGGTTGCGGCCGGTAGCAAAAGCGTTCGGCACCGGGCTGTCGATAATATAAACCTTCGGCATCGGCAGGTTGCCGCGGCGGGCAAGCTCCTGCACCATTTTATATAATGCCGGCGCAGACTGTGCGTCAACTTCGCGCGCATTGTAATGCCTCAGCACCATCTTGTCGCTGTTCCAGTAAGCATAAAAGTTCATGATTACCGAAAAGCTGAGCATCACAATCATGCCCTGCAAACCGCCGAAATAATCGCCGATAAGCACTAAAAGCACGGTCAGTGCTGTCATTAAAAAAGCTGTTTTCATAATAATTTGTGTCCTCCTTCATTTCATAAAACAAAACACTGCAAAACATTTAAGGCAAAGCCCTATTAAATATTATAACAATTTTAAGATTAACTTTCAAATACCATATAAGCCATTAATGTAAAACTTCTGTGACAGGCACCAGTTTCAGCCCCGAAGCCTTAACCTCGTCTATAACCTGCTCCCACGCGTTAACGGTATGCGGGCGCGCATGGCAAATGGCAATGGCGCTGCCGTATTTATCGGCAATGGCCGCAGCCTGCCAGATTTTTTTAATTATTTCATCCTCGTTAGTACTGTTGTCAAGGAAAATATTGTTGCGCCCGGTCGGTACGCCCATGCCTGCCGCCAGTTTATCACCCAGCGATTTGGCATAGGTGTTGCTGTCTACAAAGAACAGCCCCTGGCGTTTAATTTCTTTTAAAACGGCGCGCATGGTGCGTTCATCGCTCGTTGCCTTACTGCCCTGGTGGTTGTTTACGCCGCTGATGCCTGGCAGGCTGTTAATCAGTTCGCCGGTAAGCTGCATAATGCGCTTGTCATCCATGCTGGTAAGCACCGTGCTTTTGCCCTCGCTCATAGCAGAAGCATTCATCGGCTCCATTGGCAGATGCAGCATGGCAACCTGGCCGCCGCCGTTAATTACATGCAGCGAATCACTGCTGAAATCGCGGTATGGGATAATGGCAAAGCTGAACGGAGCGCGCAAATTTACAAGGCGCTGCACCAGGTCAACATCATAACCGCAGTCGTCAATTATTACGGCAAGCCTGCCGTGGTGGCTGCGTGTTGTGGTTTGCTCCTTTTTAATATCCTTATCAGGTTTATCCAAATTAAGGTTATGGTAAAAATAAACCGTATCCGTAACAAATTCTTTGGTGCCTTCGCCAGCTTTGGTGCTGATAGCAATATCAAGCCTTACGGAATCCCAGTCGTTATAGGTTGTTTCTTCCATACGGACGGTTTTTAATTTGCTGCCTTCCAGCTTGCCTGCAAGCCAGTTTGCAGCGTCACGCAGCTGGGTATCGCGCGGAACGCCTATGGCCAGTTCACGCTTGTTCCAGATTACTTCTGCCCCGGAACGCTGTTTTTCCTTCTGGCTGCTGCGTCCGTTATCGGTAAGCTGCCAGTTGTCACGGGTCAGCAGAATATCGTCAACGGCCTTCTGCGCTGATTTTGATTCCTCCAGCAATTCTATCTGCGACGGGCCTGTAATGCCCGTGTTTTCAACATCCTTTTCGGAACGTGAGGAAGCATAATAAATTCCCGCAGCTACGGCAGCGAGCAAAACCACTGCCAGCAAAAGAACGGTAAACCAGTTGGAAGATTTTTTGCTCCTGCCTCTTTTAGCCATAATGTCCTCCTTTAATCAGGCCCGCGGATGGGCTTTTGCGTAAATATCGCGCAGGCGTTTATTGGTTAAATGCGTGTAAATCTGCGTTGTGGAAATATCCGAATGCCCTAAAAGTTCCTGCACGCTGCGCAGGTCGGCACCGTTATCCAAAAGATGCGTGGCAAACGAATGGCGCAGAATATGCGGGGTAAGCGCTTTGTTGATGTTTGCTTTTCTGCCGTAGGCGCGTATAATCTGCCAGAAGCGCTGGCGCGTAAGTTCATGCCCGCCGAAAGCCAGAAAAACTATGTTGGTGTTTCTGTCTGCATGCGTAAGTTTTGGGCGCACTTTTTCAAGGTACTGCTGCAAAAATTCCGCCGCAACAGAACCAAGCGGCACAATACGCTCTTTGCTGCCCTTGCCGAACGCAATGATATACTTCATGTTTAAATCAACGCGTTCCAAAGTAAGGTTAATAAGTTCGGAAACGCGCATGCCGGTAGCGTACAGCACTTCAAGCATCGTGCGGTCACGAAAGCCCTCCGCCGTTGTTATATCGGGCTGTTTTAAAAGGCGCACAACCTCATCCTCGCTTAAAACGCGCGGCAGCTTAATGCCTTTGGTGCCTGCTTCAACAACTTCTGCCGGGTTGGCGTCCATATAGCCTTCGGCAGTCATAAAACGGTAAAACGCCTTAATTGCTGCCAGCTTGCGTGCAATGGTTGCCGCGGCAAGGCCTTTTTCCTTCAGCTGCGTCATATACCCGGTTATCTGCTCACGGCTTACGTTAACCAGCGCGTCACTGTTTTTAAAGCCAAGCGTTTTGCAAAACAGGCGCAAATCACGCTCGTACGCCTGCCTGGTATTTGCCGAAAGGCCAAGTTCCACTGTTAAATATTCCAAAAAAAGCTGCATCCTGCCTGTCATAAAAATACCCTATATAAAGAAAAACAACGCCACAGCGCCGTTTTTCTTAGCTTTTTATTGTTGCTCACGTCTTTCCGGCTGCATAATTGTAATGTTTGCCGCCGGGGAAATTGTAGAAATGGCATGCTTATAAACAAGCTGCTGCTTGCCTTCGTTTTCTATAATAACGGTAAAATTATCAAACCCGCGTACCAGCCCCCTGATTTGGAAACCGTTCACAAGGTAAATAATTACGCCAAGGTTTTCCTTTCTGACATGGTTTAAAAAGCTGTCCTGCAAATTCATAGCCGGTTTTGCATTGTTCATGGTCATTTACAGCCCCTCCATAATTTTATTATTGTTATAATTTTAACCTATCTTAAACTTTTCTACAACTGTTTTAATCATTTCTGCCGTAACATTTTCGTAATTGGGTTCTGCGTCAAGGTTAAACCATTTTACATACGGCATTTTTTTATACCAGGTAAACTGCCGCTTGGCAAAATTGCGCGTTGCCTGTTTAATTTTGTCAACGGCGGTTGCCTTATCCCACTCGCCCTTTAAATACAGCACTGTCTGCCGGTAGCCGATAGCCTGCATGGACTGCGCCGTTTCCGGCACTCCTTCTTCAAGCAGGCGGCGCGTTTCTTCTATAAGCCCCTGCTCCAGCATAATATCTACGCGGCGGTTAATGCGGTCATACAGCACGCTGCGTTCCATGCGCAGGCCAAAAACGGCGGCATCATAAACAAGTTCTTCGCTTTTGCTGTGCGAAAGGTCATCCCCGCTTTCGGCGGCTTCAATGGCGCGTATCACTCGGCGCGTGTTGTTAATATCTATTTTTCCGGCTTCTGCCGGTGCAGATTTTTCAAGCCTTGCATAAAGCGCTTCTTTGCCCTGCTCAGCCAAAAGCGCTTCAAGCTCCGCGCGCAGTGCGGAATCTTCACCTTTAGAGCTGAACTTGTAGTCTTCAAGCAGCGCCTTAATGTAAAGCCCCGTGCCGCCAACTATAATGGGCAGTTTGCCGCGCGCGATGATTTCGTCAATCAGCCTTTCGGCGCGCTCTTTAAAATCAACCACGTTAAACGAGGCTTCCGGCGGCAGAATATCCACCATATGGTGCGGCACAAGCGCCAGTTCTTCCTCCGTAGGTTTGGCCGTGCCGATATCCATGCCGCGGTATACGAGCATTGAGTCGCCCGATATAATTTCGCCGTCCAGCGCCTGGGCGAGGGCTATGCCGCAGTGGCTTTTGCCCGTTGCCGTAGGGCCGAGAATAACGGCTATTTGCTTTTTCATAACTATCTCCTGATAATTCCGTATTTTACGCGGCTGTACCTGCCGCCCTGAATTTCCGTGCAGCCAAGACCGCGCAGAAAACTTTCGCTGCGCTCTTTAATAACAACGCGCGGTGCAGCTTTCAGCGCCAGCTCTATTATCTCTGCGTTAACTTCCTTTTCGTAGGCCAGCGGCCGCAGCGGCTTCATGTTAGCCGATGTTTTTACGCCGAAGCGGAACATAGGGTCAAAATAAACCGCGTCAAAACTGTCCGGCGGCACATTCTGCAAATAATCATCCGCCTTGGCGTGTACAGCTTTTATTCTGCGCATGGCTGCGTCAACGTCCTGCCTGCCGGTTTCATAACAGGCAAGCCCGCGCGCCACAACAAAAGCAAGCAGCGGCGATGCTTCCACGCCAACAACTTTGCCTGCTGCACCCACGGCATAGCTTGCAACTATCGCATCGCTGGCAAGCCCTAATGTGCAGTCCAACACCTTCATGCCCGGTTTTAAGGCCAACGCTTCTATTAAGTGGTCGCTTTCTCCTGCGGCAACGTGTTTTAAGCGCAAATCGGCCATACTGGGGTGAAAAAAGAACCTGCCTTCTTCCGTAAAGACCTGCGGGCCAAGCTTTGTTGCCACCAAAAGCGCGCTTACGCTGTGTTTTTGGCACAGTTCTTCCAAACTGCCGCTGCGCCCGCGGCGCAGATACGGCACGCCAAACCCCTGTGCCCAGGCGCGCGCCTGCCACTGGAGCCCGCTGTTGCGCCCTGCCGTTACGGCAAATTTCTGCTGCATCATGTGCGTTTAAACATTTTATAAAGCTCTGCCGAGCTTATTTCTATCATACACGGGCGTCCGTGCGGGCAGGTAAACGGATGCTCCGTATTGCACAAATCAATAATCAGCTGGCGCATCTGGCGCATATTCAGCACCTCGCCTGCTTTTATCGCTGCCTTGCAGGCCATCATGTGCAGCATATTCTGGCGCAAATCGCTCGGGCTGATATTTTTCATCTCGCTCAGCATTTTGGTAATTTCGCGGATAAAATCCTCCGCACCGTCCGCCTTTATATCGGCAGGCAGGCTGGAAACCCTTAAAAGCATTTCACCTGCCGGTTCTATATCCACGCCGAGGCGCGAAAAATCTTCACGGTGCTTTTCGATAATTTCCGTATCGTGCGCGGTAATATCAATGTACAGCGGCATCAGCATAGTCTGCGCCGGTATGTTGTTGTGCGCGTTAACAAATTTATCGTACAAAATGCGCTCGTGCGCGGCGTGCTGGTCAATTAAATACAGCGTGTCTTCGCTTTGGGCAATAATAAAAGTTTTGTCAACCTGCCCAATCGGCCAGATGCTTTCCGTTTCGTTATTAGTATCGGTAAAACCTATAACGTTAGCGGCAATTTCGTCCTGCTTTTTAAACTCCTCGCTCACTTCGTTAATGGTATAAACAGGCTCCGTTTTAGGCGGAGTGTATGTATATTCCACCTGTTTCCACACTTCGCTCTGCACGGGTTCAGGCTGCGGCTCATGTGCCGGAGCTGTTTTAAAAATATCTGCGTAAGCAGGCTTTTGCTGCACCGATGCCGGTTTCGGCACGCTCTGCTGTTTCGGCAGCGGCATACCGTCCGTAATAATGCCCTGCCCCACCGGCTTAAACACTGCAAGCTCACTGTCCGGCAAAAGGTCAAGCGCCTGCTGTGGTTTGGCGCTCATAGGTTTTGTTAAAGCGTCTGTAAGCGCCTTATACATGGCTTTATAAATTACGCTGTCGTCGCTGAATTTTATTTCGCTTTTCTGCGGATGCACGTTAACGTCAATGGTGTGCGTATCAACCTCCACCATAAGCACGGCAAAGGGAAAACCGCTTTTCGGCACCTGCGACTGGTAAGCGTGGTCAATCGCCTTGCTCATCATGCGGTTGTTGATAATGCGGCCGTTAACCATAAAAGTCTGCCACTGGCGCGTGCCTTTTAACAGCGTAGGCTTACCGATATAGCCCGTAATTTTTACGTCGGTGCCGGTAAAATCCACTTTTAAAAGTTCGTCACTAACTTTTTTGCCGTACAGAGCGGTAATGGCGTCAAACAAACTGCCGTTGCCTGGCGTGCTCAACACCTCTTTATCGTTGCTCACAAGCTTAAAGCGCACATCCGGGCGCGAAAGCGCAAGCCGCGTTAAAAGTTCGTTAATATAGCGGCCTTCCGTTGCGTTGGTGCGCAAAAACTTGCGGCGTGCCGGCACATTAAAAAACAGGTTCTCAACAATAACCGTTGTGCCAGCCTGTCCGCCGGTCTGCTGGCATTCGGTCTGTTCGCCGCCGTCAATGCGGATGCTCGTTGCAAATTCTTCATCCGCCGGGCGCGTTAACAGCTGAAAATTACTTACGGACGCAATACTCGGCAAAGCCTCGCCGCGGAAGCCCAGCGTATGCAGGCTCATTAAATCTTCCGCCGCGCGGATTTTGCTTGTTGCGTGGCGCAGCACCGCAAGTTTGGCGTTAGCTTCCGTCATACCGCTGCCGTCATCTGCCACGCGGATATACTGCGTGCCGCCTTCAAAAATTGTAACATCTATCTTTCCGGCACCGGCGTCAAGGGCGTTTTCTACAAGCTCCTTAACTACTGAAGCCGGTTTTTCAACAACTTCACCGGCCGCAATCTGGTTGGCCGCGTTCTGGTCTAAAAGCTTTACTTCTGCGCTTACGGTCATAAAGCACCTCCTTCGCGCTTAGCCTCCTCCTGCAATTTATATAATGTGTTCATAGCCTCAATGGGCGTCATGCTCATAACATCCATATTGGCAAGGCGCTGCTGCAAAGCGCTGCCAAACAGCGAACCCATCATGCCGCCATCCTGCTGCTGTGCCGGCTGCGCCTGTTTCGGCCCTTCGCTGTCGTATTCCTTTAAAAATTCGTTGGCGCGTTCAAGCACCTTCTTCGGCAGCCCCGCCAGGCGTGCAACGTGTACGCCGTAGCTTTTATCGCTGCCGCCGCGCACAATGCGGCGCAAAAATACAATATCGTTGCCGCGCTCCTTAACCGCAACACTGTAATTTTTTACGCCCTCCATAATGTTTTCCAGCTCAATAAGCTGATGGTAATGCGTGGCAAACAGCGTTTTGGCTTTAATTTTTTCGTGAATGTATTCCATAACGGCGCGGGCAATGCTCATACCGTCAAAGGTACTGGTGCCGCGCCCCACTTCATCCAGAATAATAAGGCTGTTTCTGGTGGCGTATTTTAAAATCTGCGCCACCTCGTTCATTTCCACCATAAAGGTGCTTTGCCCCGTGGCAAGGTCATCGCTTGCGCCCACGCGGGTAAAAATCTTATCCACCGGGCAAATGCTGGCCTGCCGCGCAGGAATAAAGCTGCCCATCTGCGTCATCAGCGTTAAAAGCGCAACCTGGCGCATATAGGTGGATTTGCCTGCCATGTTCGGCCCGGTAATGATTATCATGCGCTCATCCGTGCTGTTTAAGTTGGTATCGTTGGGCACAAAAATATCGCGCTCCAAAAGACGCTCCACAACCGGGTGGCGCCCGTCAAGGATACGTATTTCGCTGCGGTTGTTCAGTTCCGGCTTAATATAGTTATATTTAAACGCCGCTTCTGCCAGCGAAGCCAGCACGTCGATATTGGCCAGCGCACGCGCGGTTTCCTGTATCTCCGGTATTTTGACGCGTATCTGCTCGCGCAGATTGTTAAAAATATAATATTCAAGCTGTTCGATTTTTTCTTTGGCGCTTAAAATTTTGTTCTCAAAATCCTTCAGTTCCGGCACAATGTAGCGCTCGGCGTTAACAAGGGTCTGCTTGCGCACAAAATAATCCGGCACGGAGGCCGACTGACCCTTGCTAACTTCGATATAATAGCCGAAAACCTTGTTGTAACCTACTTTTAAGGTTTTAATGCCTGTTTCTTCTTTAATGCGCTGCTCAAAATTCTGCATCCATGTTTTGTTGTCGCTGGCAATGCTGTGCAGTTCGTCCAGTTCCAAATCAAAGCCGGTGCGTATCATGCCGCCTTCGCGGACGGAAAACGGCGGCTCATCCACAATCGCCGCTGCCAGAGTATCATAAATTTCCTGATGCAGGTGGATGCCGCCTGCAAGATGCGCAAGCAGGCGGCTTGAAGCACTGTTTAAAAGCTCTTTTATGCCCGGCAGCACGGCAAGCGAACTGCGCAGGGCTACCAAATCGCGGGCGTTGGCGCTGCCTACTTCAATGCGGGAAATAATGCGTTCCAAATCAAAAACTTTTTTCATTTCTTCCGCAAGGCCGGTACGCAGCTGCAAATTTTCCAAAAGCTCTTTCACTGCCTGCTGACGTGCGTTTATCTGCGCCAAATCCAAAAGCGGGCACTCAATCCAGCTGCGGAGCTTGCGCGCGCCCATGCTGGTTACGGTAAAATCAAGCACATCCAGAAGCGTGCCGCGCTTAGTGCCGTCACGCATGTTTTTTACAAGCTCCAGATTGCGGATGGCAGTGGCGTCAAGGTTCATAAATTTTTCCACGGCTATGCGCGTTAAGCGGTTTATATGCGTTAAATCCGCCTTAACAGTGCTGTGCAGGTAGCGCAGCATGTGCTCCGCCGCACTGTGTACAAGGGCGTCGCCACCGTATTCACTGCCAGCAAAATGCGCGGCAAAATAATCGGCATTTTCGTTTTCTTCCTGATAGAAAGATATTGCACATTCCGGCAGCTTTGCCTTAAGCCATGCTTCCAGTTTTTCCCAGCCTTCAATGCCGCTGTATACCACAGCTTCCGCCGGCTGAATGCGGAACAGCTGCTCCTGTACCGCGCTCAGCATTTCGCTGCCTTCGCCGGTAAACCACTGGCACTCGCCGGTAGAAATATCTGCCGCCACAAGGCACAAACGCGCGCCGTCCTGCTGCAAAAACACCAGAAAACGGTTATGCTTGTCGTCCAAAAGCTGCTCGTTTAAAGCCGTGCCCGGCGTAATAATTTTTATAACCTTGCGCTCTACAATGCCTTTGGCAAGCTTGGGGTCTTCCACCTGCTCGCAAATGGCAATGCGGTAGCCTTTTTTTATCAGCTTGGCAATGTAACCGTCAACGCTGTGGTATGGCACGCCACACATGGGTATGCGTTCTTCAAGCCCCGCGGCACGCCCGGTTAAAGTAATATTCAGTTCGCGCGACGCCGTTAAGGCATCGTCAAAAAACATTTCGTAAAAATCGCCCAAACGGAAAAACAGCAGTTCATCCTGATGCTGGCGTTTAACTTCCAGATACTGCTGCACCATAGGCGTATAGTTTGCAGCCATTTTATTCTGCCTGTCCTTTCACAAGCCAAGTCTGCGCATTGCAGATTTTTACGTTAACCTTCTGCCCTGCTGTAAAAGTGCGCCCTTCCGTGGGCCACAGCACAAGCTTATTGGTGCGCGTCCTGCCGCTCCATACACTGGGGTTATTGGCGCTTGGCCCTTCGGCAAGCACCTCGTAGGTTTTGCCAACCATTTCTTCGTTGCGCTTCAGGCTGTTTTCGTTCTGCACTGCCATTAAACGGTTAAGACGTGCTTTTTTAACATCCAGCGGCACCTGCCCTTCCATTTTTGCGGCAGGCGTACCGCTGCGCTTACTGTAAATAAAGGTGTAGGCGGCGTCAAAGCCAACCTCTTTTACAAGAGAAAGCGTTTCTTCAAAATCTTCTTTCGTTTCACCCGGGAAGCCCACAATTATATCGGTTGTAACAGCGGCTTCCGGCACATAGCGGCGAATCATTTTCACAAGGTCAAGGTACTGTTCGCGCGTGTAGCCGCGGTTCATCATTTTTAAAATGCGGCTGGAACCTGCCTGAAACGGTACGTGGAAGTTCTCGCACACATGCTCACATTCCGCCACGGCGCGTATAACGTCCTCGCCCATGTCACGCGGATGGCTTGTCATATAGCGGATGCGTTCCACGCCGGGCACATCGTTTACGCGGCGCAGAAGTTTGGCAAACATGCCCTTTTCGCCAAAATCCTTGCCGTAGGAATTTACGTTCTGCCCAAGCAGGGTAAACTCTTTGTAACCGTTTGCCACTGCCTGCTCAACTTCTTCCACAATGTTTTCAATGCTGCGGCTGCGCTCGCGCCCACGCACATAAGGCACTATGCAGTAAGTGCAAAAATTGTTGCAGCCGTACATAATAGGTATCCACGCCGAAAAACCGCTTTGGCGCACGCGGTTGCCTTCAAATTCGCTGTCAGCAATTATCATATCGTCATAAATGCGGCCGCCTTTGTCCGCCAGAAAATCTGTAAGAATTTCTTTAAAACTGTTTACATGCGCAGTACCTATTAATAAATCAATCTGCGGATGCTTTTTAATAAGCTTTTCGCCGTCCTTCTGCGCCATGCAGCCTGCCACGCAGATAACCTGCCCCGGATGGTTTTCCTTAACGCGCTTCAGTTCGCCGATTTTGCCCAAAATGCGTTTTTCCGCGCTTTCGCGCACGCAGCAGGTATTAACAACAATAATATCCGCATTATGAAAATCGTCCGCTTTAGCATAGCCCATTTCCTCCAGCTGACCGGCATAGTGCTCGGCATCGCTCTCGTTCATCTGGCAGCCGTAATTGAGGATAAAATAAGTTTTTCCCTCAGCGGCATCAACAAAATTTTTATCTGAAATCATACTTACCTCCAAAAATCTCTAATAATAAATTATACCATAATTTAAGCCTTTTCAGCAATTTTTGCAGTAAGCAGCGGCTAATTTTAAGCTGATTTTTATTTTAATTATAGCATACTTTGACTTTTGCGTTATGTTTGATATAATAATTATAGAAAAACAAACGGCTGCCGATAGACGGTCAGCCGCAAATATTGAAAAGTTGTTATAAGTAACGACCGTCAAAGTTTGCGAGGCTAATGGCGGCCGTTACTGTTTTTTTGCGTAGTCTTTTCCGAGGGCATAGCCAAGGGAAAATACTGTTATTGTATAACCGATAATGGTTAAAATATCAATAACTTCCATACTATCCCCTCCTGCATAGTATTTCCGTTTTACGGATTTCTATGTCAACGGAGGGTCACAGTCCCTCCGGGGAGGGCTAACCGCCTACCGTTATGGCAGCACATTTGCTTAGACAGTTTAACAGAAAAATATAATCCTGTAAAGATACTTTAAGCGCACCCGTTAACAGCGGATGCGCTTGTTGTTTTTATTATCAAATTTATCTGCCGTGCAGCCTGCGTTCTGCCTTTTCCGCATCATACGCAGCTTTCTGTTCAAAATAAAGTTCGGGCGTCCAGCCTTTTTCCAGCATTCTTACAAGCAGTTTGCCGGTGTTGGCTGCATCGTCATAAGCAGTATGCCACAAACCTGCCGTGTCAACTTCCTGCTCCTCGGTTGCGCGTTTCAGCCCTGTTGTAAGTTCATCGCCCTTCCACAGCTTGTAGGCTTCGGCAAGGTCAAGGTAATCTTCATACTGAACCGGGTTTTCTATTTTATGGCGCTCGCAGCCGGTGTTTAAAACTTTGTAATCTTCCGTGCCCCAGGCAACAAAATAAGTCTGCCCGGCTTCGTAAATTTCCACCAGCTTCGCCACCATTTCCGGGTATTCAATGCCTTTTTTCATGTCTTTTTCGGTAATCATGCAAAAGTCCATGCTGTCTTTTGCCTGTTTGGGGTAAAAATGCGGCTTTACAAAATTCTGTATTTTGCCGTCCTCTTTTAATTCCGCGCCAGTTAGCTTAACCGCGCCAATTTCAATAATTTCCGAAAAAAATCCGCGCGGACGCCCAACCGGCTTGGTATATGTTGTAAACTCAAAATCCACCAGTAAAAAATCCTTCATTGTTACGCCTCTTTCATCAATTTATGTTAAAACGCTTAGTGCCTGTGCAGCAGTGCGCGTTCCACGCTCCAGTAAACTGCGTCCTGCCCAATCATATCGTATACGCCGCCGCGTTTGAGCATTTCCATTGCTTCATCCTGCAAACTGCAAAGGTAAATCTTTTTGCCGGCGTCCTTCATTTCCTGCACAATTTTGGCAAATTCCTGCACGCCGCTGATGTCTATATCCGGCACGCCGCGCATTGAAAAATACACATAGCCGTAACGCTTCGCCTTTTTGGGTATCTCCTCAAGGCGTTCCGTGTTGGCAAATACAATCGGCCCGTTAATGTAGCAAACAAGCCCGTCATCCGGCAAATCCTCAATTTCTTCGTGCAGGCGCTGCGGGTCAATTTCGTCATAAGTAATACGCAGGTGCGAAAAACGCACAGCCTGCAAAACAAGCCCGATAATAACGCCTATCATAATGGCGGTTGTCAGGTCAACAATAATGGTCGTCAGCATGGTAACAACAAATTTTAAAATAGCGCCTTTAAATTTGCCTTTTAAAATAAAATTAATCGTTACCCATTCGTTCATGCGCCACGAAACCACCATCAAAACGCCGGCCAGCGCCGCCAGCGGAATCTGGCTCATTACCGGCGCCAGCACAAACATGGCAAGCAAAATGCCAAGTGCATGGAAGATGCCCGTCAGGCGCGTAACCGCACCGGATTTTACCGCCACGCTGGTACGCGCAATAGCCGCCGTTGCCGGAATGCCGCCAAAAAACGGCACTATGATGTTGCCAATGCCCTGCGCCAGAAGTTCACGGTTGCTGTCGAGCCTTGCGCCGGTCATACGCGAAGCAGTCGCGCCGCACAACAGGCTTTCAATCATCGCCAGCACCGCAATACTCACGGCCGGCGCCAAAAGCCCAATAACGGTACGGAAATCAAGCAGCGAAGCAAGCTCCAAGCGGTCATCCAAAATAAGCGTTGCCGGTATGTTGCCCACCACAGCCACATCAAGGTTCAGCGCAATATTGGCCGCCGTCGCCACAATAATGGCAAACAGCGAAGAAGGTATATACTTGCTGTACCGCATCGGAAACAGCAGCATCATCAACATTACAAACAGACCAATGCTCACCGCCGTCATATTCGGCTCAAAGCCAAGCTGCCAGTAACTTAAAAACTTCTCCGTTACGCTGCTGCCTTCGGAGGTAACGCCAAAAAAATTATCAATCTGCCCCATGGCAATAATAACGGCAATGCCGGAAGTAAAGCCGCTGATAACCGGCATCGGGATGAATGAAATCAGCTTGCCCAGATGCAGCACCCCGGCTACAACGAGGATAATGCCTGCAAGCACCGTCGCCACAAACACGCCCTGCAAACCGTACTGCGCGATAATGGACATCAATATCGCCGCCATGGCGCCCGTTGGCCCGGAAATTTGAAAATACGCCCCGCCAAGCGCGCTGATGATAACACCGGCAATAATTGCCGTTACAAGGCCCGATGCCGCCGTTGCGCCGCTGCCCACGCCAAAAGCCAGTGCCAGCGGAATAGCCACCGCCGTAACGGTAAGCCCGGCCATTAAATCCTGCATCAGCATCATTCTATCGTAATTGCGGAACTCTTTAATCAGGTCACGCTTAAACCTTTCCACCATCATTTTTACAGCAACCCCTTTGTTGTTAAATTAAAAACGCAATTTCATAAACAGCTTATGGCATTATTTTACCATAGCCGGAGCCGCCAAAACAGATGCCCGAAAAGAAAATTTACACGGTTTTGTTTTTACAGGCATTATTGCCCTACACCCATATAAACACCTTTTTAGCTAAAAAAATTTACCCATGCCGAAAAATTTTTTAAATATTTTTTCGCCGCAGGTAAATTTTCGGGGTTAAAAATCCGTTTATGTGGGTGAGAGTTTCTTTTCTTGTTCTCTTTTTTGTCTGTTTTTTCTCTTGTTCTTTTCTTTGCCGTATTACGTTCTTACCTTGTTCTTAAGTAATTCAAAGATTATTAGATATAATCTACCTTGTTCCCAATAGTACTAACGTACGTAAGCAGTAAAACCTGACAGGCTTATAAAAAAGTAAGGGAGCAGGGAAAGCAGCAGTACGTTAGCAGTGTTAACTGACGATTTTGTGCAAACAGGCACTATCTCCAAACTGAGATAGTGCCGTAAGCAGGGCTTTGCGCTAAACTACACTTGCTGCATAATCCTGCAATAACTATGTAAAAACACGCAAAAACTCCCGTTGGTTTTGCGTGCCAACGGGAGTTTTGATAAAACAAAGTAAAAAAAGCTTAAATTATAATTTTACTTACAGCACCAGCAGGCTCAAATCGCCAACGGCGTTAACTATGCCGCGTACTTCTTCAAGCATTGCCAGGCGGTTATTTTTAACGTTTTCGTCTTCGTCCATAACCATTACGTTGTCAAAGAAGGTGTTAACAGGTTCAATAACTTTTTCACCTGCTTTTAAAACGGCAGCATAATCGTACAGTACAATTTCCGGAATAATTTCCTTGCTTACTGCTGCAACAACCTCATGCAGTTTGTTTTCGGATTCGTCTTTAAACAGCGCGCCGCTGATTGCAACTTCTTTTTCGATTTTTTTGCACAGATTGCTTACGCGCACGGAAACCTGTACCAGAGGCTCTGCATTGCCTGCTTCAACATAAGCAGCCAGAGCTTTGCAGCGTACTGCCAAATCTACCATATCGTCATTGCGTTTATCGGCAAATACTGCATCGATAACGTCGTAACGGATGCCCTGGTCCATCAAAAGGTTACGCAGACGCTGTTTGAAGAATTCCATAATTTGCGGCACCAGCTTGCCGGTTTCTTCCGGTTTGATGTCCAACAAATACAAAGTACCGGCGATAATTTTAGCCAGCGAAATATGATAGTTTGCATCAAGCAGGATATTGATAACGCCAAGAGCCTGACGGCGCAGCGCATACGGGTCCTGAGAACCGGTAGGAGCAAGCCCGCGGCTGAAAGTAGCGCAGATGTTGTCGAGTTTGTCGCCGATGCCGACAATGCGGCCGATGGTTGTTGCCGGCAGTGCGTCGCCTGCAAAACGCGGCAGATAGTGTTCAAAAATGCCGGTGGCAACTTCAGGCTTTTCACCGTCCAGCAGCGCATATTCGCGGCCCATTACGCCCTGCAGTTCGGTAAATTCAATTACCATGCCGGTAACAAGGTCGGTTTTGCACAAAAGTGCGCAGCGGCGCAGTTCTTCTTCATCAACGGGGGTGTTAATGGCAAAGCGCAGCATTTCCGCCATTTTAACAAGGCGCTCGCTCTTATCATACATATTGCCCAGGCCTTCCTGGAAGGAAACGGTTTTAAGTTTTTCCAGACGGTCTTCCAGTTTGATTGCACGGTCTTCGTTAAAGAAGAACTCGGCATCGCTCAAACGTGCGCGCAGTACGCGTTCATTGCCGTGGGTTACAATATCAAGGTGTTCGCTGCCGCCGTTGCGTACGGTAATAAATTTATTCAGCAGATTGCCGTCTTCGTCAAGCACAGGGAAATATCTCTGATGCTCACGCATCGGGGTAATAATGCATTCTTTCGGCAGGCTCAGGAATTTTTCCTCAAACTTGCCGCACAAAGCTGTCGGCCATTCAACCAGATAGTTTACTTCTTCAAGCAAATCTTCGTTAATCTCGGCTTCGCCGCCGTTCTGCGCAGCCAAATCCTTAATCTGCTGCAAAATCAGCGCACGGCGTTCATCCTGGTCAACCATAACAAAATTGTCGTACATAACTTTTTTGTAATCGTCGGCCGAAGGAATTTCCACAGCGCCTTTAACTCCTGCCAGAGCAGAATAAACTTTGTTGCCAACTTTGCTGAGTGCTGCGCTGAGTAAGCCCTGGCTTTCTGCCGCAGCTTTAAGCGACTGCTGCATAAAGCGGTGGCCCATGCTGAACTTGCCGCTTTTTACACCGCAGATTTCAACAGGGATAATCTGGTCGCCAAAGAGGGCAACCATCCAGCGGATAGGACGTACAAAACGGAATTCGTAATCTGCCCAGCGCATGGTTTTCGGAAAACTTAAAGAAGTTAAAATATCCATTAAAAGACCCGGCAAAAGTTCAACAACGGGCTGGCCTGCCAGATGCTTAGCGGCATAAACATAGTTGTCGCGTACAACAAGGTCTTTTACGTCAACGCCCTGGCCGCGCGCAAAACCCTGTGCAGCTTTGCTGGGTGCGCCGCTTACATAAGCAATTTTAACGGAAGGGCCTTTGGCTTCCACAACAACGTCAGCCTGTGTTTCGGCAACGCCGCCGGCAATAAAAGCCATACGGCGGGGAGTGCCGTAAACGGTAATATCTTCAAAAGGAATGCGCAGCTCCTGCATTTTAGCAGCTGCAAGTTCTTTTAACTGTTTTAAAATGCCGGGCATAAATTTAGCCGGTATTTCTTCGGTGCCAATTTCAAACAATAATTTTTCCATTATAAATTCTCCCCTTTCAGCATCGGGAAGCCAAGCTTCTCCCTTTGTTCAACATAAGCGGCGGCACACAGTCTTGCCATGGCGCGCACGCGAGCAATAAAGGCCGTTCTTTCGCTTACGCTGATTGCCCCGCGGGAATCGAGCAGGTTAAAGGTATGCGAGCATTTCAAAACATAGTCGTAAGCCGGGCGGATATAGCCTGCTTCAATTACGCGTTTTGCTTCTGCTTCGTACTTGTCAAATAAATCGAACAGTAAATCGGTATCGGCAATCTGGAAGTTGTAGTAGGACTGCTCAACTTCGTTGGTATGGAAAACATCGCCGTAGGTAACACCGTCAACCCACTGAATGTCGAATACGTTTTCCACGCCCTGAATGTACATGGCAAGGCGTTCCAAACCATAGGTAATTTCTACGCTGACGGGTTTAACGTCAATGCTGCCAACCTGCTGGAAGTAGGTAAACTGGGTAATTTCCATACCGTCCAGCCATACTTCCCAGCCAAGGCCCCAGGCGCCCAAAGTCGGGGATTCCCAGTTATCCTCTACAAAGCGGATGTCGTGCTCGTCCTGATGAATACCGAGTTCGGCAAGGCTTTGCAGGTACAGTTCCTGAATATTATCCGGCGAAGGTTTAATAATAACCTGGAATTGATGATGCTGGAAAAGGCGGTTCGGGTTATCGCCATAGCGTCCGTCCGCTGGGCGTCGGGAAGGCTCTACATAAGCCACGCGCCAGGGTTCAGGACCAAGCACCCTTAAAAACGTACGCGGGTTCATGGTGCCTGCGCCTTTTTCAATATCATAGGGCTGAGTTAAAATACATTTCTGTTCGCCCCAGAATTTTTGCAGCTTCAAAATAATTGTCTGAAAATCCATAATATCCCTCCTGTATTTGCGTTACAAAAACGAAAGCCCCCGTCTCTGTAACAATATTAGTTACAGGGACGGAGGCACAAATGCTTCCGCGGTTCCACCCTGCTTGGCTGCAATTTGCAGCCCGCCTCGATGTTTATATAATTTGGCTCCAAGACGCCTTCGCCGCTGTTGCCGGCTTACACCGCCCCGGCTCGCTGAATGTGCGGTTACTACTCCTTATCATTGCTTAACAGAAAATATACCAAATAACTGCTGTTTTGTCAATGCTTAAAAACCGGTCTGGCTTAAAAAGCCGAGGCTTTTTAAAGGTTTGTCGGTCTGGAAAACGATAAAGCGCTGCAAAATTTTTTCAACATCCATCAAGGCTCCGCCGCGCACTTTAAAAGGCTGCGGGTTGTTAAAATCAAGCGTTAAAAGCTGCGCCATAAACTCCTTCGCTTCCGTACCGAACGGCAACTCTTCGCCACCGTGACAGTCATTGCACACAATCCCGCCCTGCACCACGCTGAAATACGCATCGCCTTCTGCAGGTTTGCCGCAGTTTACGCAGCTTTGGCAGTTAGGCAAAATGCCTGTTAAAAACAGCAGCTTTACTATGTAAGAAAGCGCCACCAGGCGTGGATTATGCTTAGTAAGCACGCTGCGCACAGCCAAAAGCAGCTCGTATATTTCTTCCTGCGGCTGATGTTCTTCCGTCAGGTTTTCCGTTACTTCCGCAATTAAGGCAGCATAAGCCATCTGCTTTAAATCAAACTGCAACGGGTAACTTATAAGCTCGCAGCTTTTTAAAGTATCCAGCTTCTTGCCGGCAAAAAAGTTCATGTCAAGCACAGCAAACGGCTGCACAAGCCTGCCGCCGTTAGTACGTGCATACCGCGCGCCATACGCCAGAAAACTTATTTTGCCATGCCCGCGCGAAAAGCAGACTGCGTACTTATCCGCAGTCTGCCAGTTTTTAACCTTTAAAATCAGTGCTTCGTCGTTAAACCCTTTATCAGTCATTGCTATTCATCCGCATAAACAGGCATTTCCGGCTGCTTTGCCGCACGCACGCGCGTTACGCGGAAGCCTTCGGCACGCAGTACCTCAAAGCTCCAGCCGTCTACCTCAATTTTATCGCCGGGTTCAGGCTTGCGTTCCAGTAAACCGAACACCAGCCCGCCGATGGTATCTTCTTCCGGCTCTTCAAATTTAATATGCAAAAGGTCGGTAATATCGTCAAGCAGCACCATGCCGTCAAATTCGTAAGTACCGTCGGCGCGGTGCACAACTTCTTCTTCCTTATCGGCGTCATGCTCGTCCTGAATGTCACCGACAATTTCCTCAAGCAAATCTTCCATGGTTACAAGCCCTGCCGTGCCGCCGTATTCATCAGCCACCACAACAAGCTGCACGCGTTTTTGCTGCATGGTCTGCAAAACCTTGCTTATATCCATGCTTTCCGGAACTACCATAATCGGGCTCATGCGCGAACGCATGTCAAAATTTTCCTTTTCGCTGTCTTTAATGTTAATAAGGCTGCGTACATGCACAACGCCAAGCACATGGTCCTTGTCCTCATGAACCAGCGGGTAGCGGGTATGCCTTGTAGCCATTACTTTGGCAATGTTTTTTTCAAAACTGTCTTCAACGTACAGGCACACCATATCCTGACGCGGCACCATAACTTCACGCGCCACGCGGTCGGCAAAGTCAAAAACATTATCAAGCAGACGGCTTTCCATATGGTCAAGCTTGCCGCCCTGCTCACTGGCGCTTACAATCATGCGCAGTTCTTCCTCACTGCGCGAAATATCTTCCGTCGGCACCTTATCCATTTTTAATGCTTTAAGCACCGCCTTAGCTGCTTTATTAAAAAACACAACCAGCGGGTACATTAAATAATGGAAAAATATCAGCGGATAAGCTATTGCCATTGCCGCATGCTCCACATGCGCAAGGCTGATAACCCTCGGCACAAGCTCACCAAACACAACATGCACAAACACAATCAGCAAAAATGCGCATAAAACAACTACGCCATCGTCATACCAGTGCTCACCGATTAAATCAAAGCCGTCGGCAATAATGCCTGCCAGAAGCGGGCCGCAGAACCAGCCCAGAATAAGCGATGACGCCGTTATGCCAAGCTGAACGGCGCTGATATAAGTATCGCGCTTCTGTGTCATTTTAAGCACCAGCTCCGCACGGCTGTTGCCCTGGGCAATAAGCTCTTCAAGCCTTGCCGGGCGTATGCTTACCAAAGCGTATTCAGATACAACAAAAAATGCGTTTAAGCCTGTAATTAAAAGGGCGGCCAAAATTTTTAATAAATCCGCCACGTGACTGTCAATAAGTCATCTCTCCCCACATAAATAAATTAGCTGCTGTAGCCAAACTGTTTTAAGGCTTTGTCCTTGTTGCGCCAGTCGGGCTTAACTTTAACCCACAAATCCAAAAATACCTTGTCGCCCAAAAGCGCTTCAATGTCGCTGCGGGCTTCCAGGCCTATCTTTTTAAGCAGGCTGCCCTTGGCGCCTATAACAATGCCCTTCTGCGATTCGCGCTCCACAAAAATGGTAGCGCGGATATAAATATCGTTGTTGGTACGCACTTTAAATTCTTCAACCTCAACAGCAACGGAATGAGGAATTTCGTCGCGCGTATTTGTCAAAACTTTTTCGCGTATCATTTCGGCTGCAATTACGCGTTCCGGCTGGTCGGTTATCATGTCCTCATCATAATATGCAGGCCCTTCCGGCAGATGTTTGGTAATTTCATCCACCAGCGCTTTAAAATCAGTATCCTGCAAGGCAGATACCGGCACTACGGCGGCAAAATTATAATCATTTACGTAATTGGCAATAATGCCGAAAAGTTTCGATTTGTCCTCCAGCTTGTCAACCTTATTGGCAACAAGTATTACCGGAGTTTTAACTTTTTTTAGCTGTTCAATAATGTAATCTTCGCCTGCGCCGCGCTTTTCGCTCACGTCAACAACAAAAAGAATTACGTCTACTTCTTTTAAAGTGCTTTCTGCCGCGCGAACCATGTACTGCCCAAGCTTGTGGTGCGGTTTGTGAATGCCCGGCGTGTCAAGAAACATAATCTGCGCGTTATCTGTATTTAAAATACACATAATTTTATTGCGCGTCGTTTGCGGACGGTCACTCATAATGGCAATTTTTTCGCCGATAAGCGCGTTTGTTAATGTGCTTTTGCCAACGTTAGGCCTGCCAACCATAGCGGCAAAGCCTGTGTAATGTTTGTTCTTTTCTATTTTATTTCTCTCCTTTATTATTCATGCTTTCCTGCCCAAAACCGTAAGGCAGCAGTTCTTCTGCCGTCATGGTTTTGGTTGCTTCCTTTAAGTTGCCCATAACAACAAGCGGTATGCCAAACTCGGCAATTACCTGCCGGCATGCTCCGCAGGGTGCTACCGGTTCGGGGCTGTCTGCCGCCACTGCCAGCATTTTAAACCTGCGCTCACCGGCGCCAACTGCCGCAAATATGGCGTTGCGCTCCGCGCAGCAGGTTAAGCCGTAACTGGCGTTTTCTATATTGCAGCCTGTATAAACTCTGCCGCTTTCAGCCAGCAGCGCTGCGCCAACGGCAAAGTGCGAATACGGTGCATAGGCATTTTGGCGCGCTTTGCGCGCTATTTTCATCAGTTCTTTTGCGTCCATTATCTGCCGCCTTCTAAAAATTCCTCGCTCAGTTCAATCTCGCGCAGAGCTTCTTCTTCTTTGGCACGCATAATTACCTTGTCTTCTTCCGTCATGTGGTCATAACCTAGCAGGTGCAAAAGCCCGTGTACGGCAAGGTAAACCATTTCGCGCGTCAGCCCGTGCCCAAATTCTTCGCCCTGGCGCTGCGCAGTTTCAGCAGAAATTATAATATCGCCTAAAAGATGTTCTTCCGGCGCGTCTAACAGTTCCGGTTCATCTTCGCCGCCTTCGTCAAGCGCAAAGCTTAAAACGTCTGTCGGGCGGTCAACATCCCTGTATTCACGGTTCAGGCGGTGTATTTCCTCATCGTCAACAATAGTAATGTCAACTTCCGTCTGCTCTGTAAGCCCGTGCAGGCGTGCAGCAGCATTCAGCCCGGCAACAAGCCTGCTCTTTAAAGCATCATTTATTACTATTTTGTCCTGGTCATTTTCTAACGTTATCAGCATGTTTTTTCTCCCGTTTATGCTTTTCTTTTTCGTATTCCTCGTAAGCACGGATAACGGCACCGACAATTTCGTGGCGCACAACATCCGTTTCGCCAAAATTTACCACGCCAATACCGGGAGTATTGCGCAAAATATAGGCAGCCTGCTTTAAACCGCTCTTTTTGCCGCCCGGCAGGTCTATCTGGGTAACGTCGCCCGTTATAACCATTTTAGAGCCGAAACCGAAACGGGTTAAAAACATTTTCATCTGCTCCGGCGTGGTATTCTGCGCCTCATCCAGAATGATAAACGCTTCGTTCAGCGTGCGCCCGCGCATATACGCCAGCGGCGCAACCTCAATCGTGCCGCGGGTAATATATTTCTGAAAAGTTTCATTGCCAAGCATATCATAAAGCGCATCATACAAAGGGCGCAGGTAAGGGTCAACTTTATCCTGCATGTCGCCGGGCAAAAAGCCTAATTTTTCACCGGCTTCAACGGCAGGGCGCGTTAAAATAATACGCTCAACTTCTTTGTTTTTCAGCGCCTTAACCGCAAGCGCCACGGCCAGGTAAGTTTTGCCTGTACCCGCAGGCCCTATGCCAATAGTAATCGCATTGCGGCGGATTGCATCAATATAATTCCACTGCCCCAGTGTTTTTGCCTTAACCTGCCTACCGCGCCTTGTTACTATAATTGTATCGGCATACATGCGGTGCAGTGCGTCAAGCTGCGCTTCGGCAATCATGCGTATGCTGTAACGCACATCGTGCGTGGTAATGGCAGCACCCTGACGCTCCAAAAACAGCAGTTCCTTAAAAAGGTTCTCCAGCTGCTTTACTTCTTCTTCGCTGCCGCTGAAACTGATTACATTGCCGCGCGCTACGATTTTAGCGTCATAACACTCCTGAATAACGCGCAAAAGTTCGTCATTACGCCCCAGAATGGCCAGCATCTCCTGCTGGTCCTGTACTTCAATCAAGCCTTCGCTTTGCATTAAAGTCAAGTCCGCGCTCCTTTCGTTACTGCTTAATAGTTATTTTATTAATTACAACATCTTTTAAAGGTTTGTCGTTAGCGTCGGTTGCCACTTTGCCAATGCGGTAAACAACTTCCATGCCTTTTGTTACTTTGCCAAACACGGCATGTTTGCCGTCAAGCCACGGGCAGTCGCGCAGCGTGATGAAAAACTGGCTGCCGCCGGTATCAGGGCCTGCGTTTGCCATGGAAAGTACGCCCGGGCCGTCATGAAGCAGCTTGCTGCTGAACTCATCTTTAATGGTATAGCCTGGGCCGCCCATACCGGTTCCCGTCGGGTCGCCGCCCTGAATCATGAAATTATCGATAACGCGGTGAAAAATTACGCCGTTGTAAAAACCTTTGTTGGCAAGGTCAATAAAATTTTTGCAGGTATTCGGCGCCAAATCGGTTGCCAGAGCCACTTCAAAATTGCCCATATTGGTTTCAAACACCGCCGTTGCCGGAGGCATTGCTTCTTTCTGCGGTTCGCTGCCGCAAGCGCTTACAGCCACGCTACACATAAGCATTATTAACAGTAACAGTTTTTTCAAAACCATTCCTCCCAAAATATAAAAATAGTTATAAGTATATTATACCTCTTAAAAGACTCGCGCGTCAAAAATTACAGGCGCGAACGTAGCCAGCCGATAACTTCTTCCGCCGCTTTATTGCTGTGATTGGTAAAACTATGGTCGGCCCCGTTTACAATAACCAGCTTTTTCGGCCGCCCCGCAAGAGCAAAGCTGCGCTGCGCCTGCTCTACATTAACGGTTTCATCCTCACTGCCGTGAATTACAAGCAGCGGGCGTTTCTGCCACGCTTTAAGCATTGCCTGCAAATCGTAATTATCAAGGTCACTTACAAAATCCGGCGTCAGCGTAATGCTGCCGCGTTCATCCTCCAAATTAAGCGTCTCTCCGTTTTTTAAACGGTTGTAATTCTCGCTGCCCAGCGCATTTTTAAAAGTAGCGTGCAAATCATTCGGCGTTGCCCATAAAGCAAGGCCCGCAATTTCGCTGCGGCGCGAAGCAGTAACCAACGAAGCCGCTCCGCCCATGCTGCGCCCCAGTAAAAAAATACGCGGATTTTTATATTCTTTCATTGCAAAATCAAACACAGCATTCAGTTCTTCAATCTGATGCGAAAGAATCTGGCTGCCGGTAAAATTAAAACGCAGAACGTTCACAAACAGCGACGCCATCTGCGAAAGATACGCGGCCCTGCCGCCGCCTTCCATACTGCCGCGGAAACCGTGCGCCATTATTAAAAGGTTGTTCGGCGCCTCGTCATCCTGGCACGGCTGAAACTTAGCGTCCATATCGCCATACGGGCCGCTGATTTTTAAAGATTCATCAAATTTAACTCTCATTATACAATCCTTCTTTTATATGGTTATGCTTATATTATATCAAAACCAACAAAAAATATAAAACAATAAAATATTAAAAATAGTTTACAAAACCGGTACTTTAAATATTATTTTACTTAAAATTAAAAACTATTGACAAAAACAACCTGCCATGGTATTATTACTATTGTTCCGTGACACCACGGACATTAAAAACGTGCCGAAGTGGCGGAATTGGCAGACGCACTTGACTCAAAATCAAGCGTGGTTACCCCACGTGCCGGTTCGAGTCCGGCCTTCGGCACCAAAATAAAATTTACGCTTCTGAATTTATTTCAGAAGCGTTTTTGTTTGTATAACGAAAACAGGACAGCCCTAATCAGCCGTCCTGTTTTTCCTGTTTATTTTTGTTTTTTCCGGCATTTATAATCTTTTTCAATGTCGCGCTTCCATTCTGCGCCGTTCGGTGCTCCGGCGCTCATCGTTTTAATAAATTTGCACACCCCTTCAAAATTAAGGTTAATGCCCTCGCCATCATTATTAAAATCAACCGCGCGCTCTTTTTCAATGCCAAAACCGGCTGCCGTTGCTACTGCATCTATATTGGCACCAAAGAACAAGAACTCCCATCCAGCTTCTTTCTGTGCTTCAATAAGCCGTTTTACCTGCGATGCCGTATAATGCCTGCTGGCATTTTCCAAACCATCCGTAGTAATTACAACCAATGTATGTTCCGGCACATCTTCGTCACGGATATATTTATGAATGCCTTTTATATGCTCAACAGTTTTGCCAACAGCATCCAAAAGTGCCGTGCAGCCGCCAACATAATATTCTTTTTCTGTTAAAGCTTCCACATTTTCCGCTTTTAGCCTGTCATGAACCGTTTCCGTTTCATGGTTAAAAAGTACTGTTGTTACAAGCACTTCACCGCCGCTTTCTTTCTGCCTTTTAAGCATCGAATTAAATCCGCCGACCGTGTCTTTTTCAAGCCCGCTCATAGAACCGCTTTTGTCAAGAATAAATACCAATTCCGTTAAATTCTTTTTCATAATCTTTTACCTCCAAAATATAAATAAGCTGCAAGCACTTTATTTTGCTTACAGCTTTATTGTAAAAGATTTTCATTTTTAAAAGGTCGCCTTTCAAGCGACATTTGCGCCGCCAAGCAAAAGCTGGTCAAACTTATATAAAGACAAATTTATTTCGCAAATATCAAAAATACCGCGGCTTATATAATACTCCACAATAATATCGAAATGTTGCGATGGTGACAGAGCAAAACCTGCCTTTTCCAGCAGTTCTTCCGTTTCATCAAGCGTAAGCTTAAGCGCTACTGCAAAAGCAACAGCAGTCTGCTTTTTCGGCTTGTAATTTTTGTCGCCGCGTATTTTACTGAACAATCGCCTGTCCACATTTGCAGCCCTGTAACATTCTGCGTCCGTCATACCTTTTTCGTCTATCTTGCGAAGCAGCATTTGTGAAAAACTTTAATCTGCATAAGCCAGACAGCGCTCAAGTTCTTCATCACGCATGCTCTTGTTAAAAACAGCTGCGGCAGGAGCATTGCAAAATTTTAACAAACTTAATTTTTCTAACGGAATTTCAAAATCTTCTTTGCCTAAAAACAGCAAAAGTTCTTTTAAAATTTCTGCTTCCGTGCGCCGTGGTTTTGCCTCAAAAAGCGCAATATAAACGCTTATATCATTATGCAGAAGAAATTCACCAACAGTTTTTACCGCAACAGCCAAAGCCTCATCTTTAGGGTAACCATATGCACCGGCAGATATCAGCGGAAACGCCACCGATTCGCAGTTATTGGCCACAGCAAGCTTCAGTGCCTCACGGTAGCACGATTGCAGTAATTCCTTTTCTTTACTTTTGCCGCCGCGCCAAACCGGGCCTACTGTATGAATTACATACTTTGCAGGCAAATTATACCCGCCGGTTATCTTGGCTTCACCGGTACGGCAGCCGTTAAGCCTGCGGCATTCTTCCAACAGTCCTCTGCCTGCTGCGCGGTGTATGGCACCATCTACACCGCCGCCTCCCAAAAGGCTGTTATTGGCTGCGTTAACAATAGCGTCTACTTTTAACGTAGTTATATCTGCTTTTATAATTTGTAACGGCATTATGAGGCCTCCCGTAAAACATTATAATTTTATTTTACACCAGCAACGCTTTTTGCGCAAAAATCAGGCTGTTAAATTAAAAAGTAATTCCTTTTAACTGCAAAGCCTTGAACAACGCCGCAAACATCAGCCCATAACAAATAATAGAACAAACTTCATCTTTAGTAAACTGCATTACAATTCACCCCACAACAAATTTATCACAGAAGCATTTTGCGGCAAGCTATGTACAATAGCCAGTAAAATATTAACTATAACCATCAATACAACAACTGCCTGTAATCGCTTGTGCGGATAAAAATATTCAACAAAAACATAAGCTAAAGAACTGCACAGCCAGGCACCTAACGCATACCCCATATTATCACCGCCTTAATTTTTATAATAACTACAAAACCGGAGCTGCGCATTTACAACTCCGGCTTTTTTTATTTAATCTTCATCCAAGCTGCGCAGCTTGTTTTGTGCAATAGCAAAATCCATACCGGCAGCAGCCTTTAAAAACTTTCGCGCCCAGTCAATATCCTCTTTCTCTAAAATACAGCCAAAGTCGTACAAACCTTTAGCGTCACCTGCTTTTTGCAGTTTATCCAAAAGCGCTGTCAAAATATCATCGGAATAACCGCTTTTTACTTCATAATCATCATCGTTTTCGGCAATAACATTATCATAAAAGCCTTTTGCCAAAAGCCCACCAATAAAACTGCCTACTGCCCATACAACCGGAAATGCCATAATAAACAACCTCTCTTTCTTTTGCAAATCTTATTTTTATCACTATCACCAGCAAAAGCCTTACCGCTTTTGCTGTACTTATAGTATAAAAAATGAGATAGCCAAATTTTGGCTATCTCAAAGAATGTAAAAGTTTTTTATTTTAATCTCTTGTTGCAAGAAATGCTTTTATATCCAAAGCTTTTTCTTCAGATTCTTTAGTTAATTTTCCATCTTCAGTTAATATTGGAGTATCTAGCAAAGCTTTTATAGCAACTGCAATTGATGCTACTTCCGCTATACTTTTTTTGTCTTTTAATGAATATTTCGAATAGTCCGCCCCATTTTCTATCATAATATCATACATGTTTTCAATCAAAGGTTTAAAAATGTCATCCAATCTTCCCAATAAACTCTCAAACATATTCGCTCTCGCCTTAATGCCAAAACACAAAGATTTAACAGTATTCATTTCTTCTCTATATGCTTTAGCTTCGGCTAAATTACTATATGCTTCATCTTTTTTAGCTGCTGCTTTAGAGCTTGCAATAAATCCAAAAACCAACAATGCGGGGGCAGCTACTAATCCTCCTAAAACAGCGGTACCAGCAGCAATACCTCCACCGCCAGCGGCTAAAGCACCTCCGCCAAGCCATGCCAACGTAGCATTAGTTGCAGCCGCCCCACTTAAAGCAGAAATAGCGGTTCCAGTAGAAGCTGCTGCAAAAGTCATCGTAGCACCATATGCTCCAAAAGCCGTAATTGCTCCTATCGCTGCTCCACCAGCAACACCACCAGCAATTGCAGTAGCCATGGACTGCATACTTTCAAGTTCTTTTAAAGCGGCTTTATCAAGTTTAATTTTAGATAATTCATCTAATCCTTCACTATCTGAAAAATCGACATTTTTAAGTTTAGTAAATCCTTTCAAAAAGCGTTTCATATTAATGTCAAGAACATAAATTTTTTTATCACCTAAACTTTTTACCGCATTATTACTATCTTTTCTTGCTGTATTTGCTTCATTAGTAGCTGATTGAATTATATCATTTGCTCTTTCATTTACTCTATTAGCCTCTTTATTGTCTTGATGTGCGTCAATAGTTTTCTTTACTCCTACTCCGGCTGCCGTTGCTAAACCAGCTAAAGCAGCTCCTACTATAAACGGTATAGGCATATTTACTCCTCCTTAAAATCGACAATTATCACATTCTTAAAGTTTTATCACTATTCATCAAATCATCAAATTCATCAAAATTATTAAACTGCACCTCCTTGCCTAAAGCTGATGTAACTTTGTTTGCATTTGCAATAACACCATCTACATCTCCTATATTTAAAGAACTTTTTAGTTCTTCAAAAGCATTATTAAATAAAACCATGTGTTTTCCTAAATACTGTATGATATTTTCTTCTAGTTCTTTTCGATAAGCACGTATCAGTTTTATGTGCTCCTCACATTCTTTTTCAATAGCAATACGCCTTTTACGTGCCAGTTCTTTTTCTTTTAAGGACTCTAATAATAATCCATAACTAGCAGAAGAAATAGTATATCCTACCATACTGCCAATCATAGCCCCAACAACAGGAATTGGTATAACCGTCTGACCAATTGTAGCAAACATCGCAGAGCTAATCATCCCTGTACCCTGCTCTCCTAATTCCTGAAAACATTCCACTCCGTTTATTTCTCCATTGAAATATCTTTTAAGACTCTTTCCAACCGTTACACTGCAAGTAACAATTGTAGCAGGCAAATTAGTTTTTGATAAACTTCTAACAGTTGCATTACCAGCATTTTGCATAACACCCTTTAGTGCGCTTCCTGCAAAACCAGTTCCATAAGCTACTACTGTACTACAAGCAGTATCTTTAGCAACATTCTTTACAGCTTCTTCAGGTTCTAAATCACCTTTATATAAAGCAACCATATTTTGAACCATAGAAACCGTACCACCAATTACAACACCTGTCTTGGCAGCTTCTACGCCAGCACGATGAGAAATTTCGACAATATCTTTTGCCGTTGATAATTTTGGATGATTTCTTGCGAAAACAGCTTCTTTGCTTGAAACTTTACTTTTACGTAAATTTCTTTTTATTTTCTTTAATTTAGCAATTTGTGCTTTCTTTTGATTTACTATATCAGTTTTTCCATTTTTTTGAGCTAATTCTACTTGTTTTTCCAATTTATCAATTTGTTCATCTGCAATTTGTTGCATTCTTTCATAATAATCGGATGGAACATCAATTTTAGCATCAGCATCTAAATATTTTTCAAATTTTTTAGATTTCAACTTATTTAACGCTCTCTCAGGCGCACCAATACCAGCAGGGTCTTTTTGTGAAGCTCCTATAAACTTCATTTGACTTCCAGTTCCATCAATAATATTTCCATTTTCGTCAACAGTCATATGATCATATAACTCATCATTTACTCTGTCAATATCATCAGTACGTACCTTTCTTTCTTTTTTGCTTGCAATTATATTTTCTGCATTAGTACGTGCTGTATCTTTAACTTCTGCAGCAAAGGCAGCTTGCTGCTGTGTATTTTGAAATTCATAATCTGGATTTATTTTTTCTTTTGAAATACTATCTAAAGATTTCTTTAATTTTTTATTTATTTCATTATCAATTCCGCTATAAGCAACTAAATGTTCTTTGTTTGCAGAACCATACCTTTGTACAATTTCAGCCGCTGCCCCTTCAACACTTGCTTTCTTCAGATTTTCCTCATTCTTATTTTCTTTTTCCTTTTTATCTTCCATTCTTACTAATCCTCTCAAAATTCTGTTTTAATTCTTGACAACTCATAATATTTAAGTTAATCCACTCATTATAGGTTAATTTATCCTCAAAATATTTGTACATTGCTTCTACGTTACACTTTTCTGGTCGATGATAATAAATCTTACACAAATTAGTATTCTTATCAAAATATTTACAAGTACCAGTGCCATCGTCTAAATCTTTATATAAATCAATTCCTTTTAAAGACTGACAACATAATCCGCATTTATCACAAATAAAGTTCACTATTATCACCATATAAAATTTACATCAACTAAGATTTTACTTAATATTTTATAGAATGTATTTTATAAAATGTACTTTATACAACTATTGCTCACTCGCAATAGTTGTATAAAGTAATTATAATTTAACAATTTCTTCTTAAATCATTTACTTGATCTTGAAGCAACTGTCTTTCATCACTGTCTAAAGCACCATGATTGCATAAACGTTCCAATCTTCTTATTGCATCTCTTTTTTTACTTTGTGATTCAGTCATCCGTATAGCCTTAGTTATTTGAAACAAAGAACGTTCAAATTCTTTTTTTTCAAAATTAAAACGTTCACGATCACTCAACTTAGTTTCAAAATTCGCAATACTAGGAATCAATGCAGCAGTAAATAAACTACTAAAAAAGCCCATCTAAATCTCTCCTTAATAATAAATTTTTATTCACCTACTTTTTATCAAAAATCAAGTGAATATGCATTTTCAATTTTCTTTTTTATATATTTTTGTAGACTATCAATACCTCCTTTAATTATTAATTTTATTTATACGGAATTATTCCATATAATAGTAAATGTTAAAATTATCTAATTCAATAAACTTATATACAAATAACTCACAACATCATTTTTATCATATTTCCTTTTTAAATATATTAAATTAATATTATTGCGCATTTATATTTTTGCATTTTTTCTTCCCCTAAAACACCTTTTTTAACAACCATATCAAAAATATTATAAATAACGGTACAGCTATCCAACCTGCAATAGAAGCTAATATCGAGACTCCAACAGCTATTATCGTTTTAAAAATTCCAAAAATTAAAAAGAATGCTGCCAACAACGACTCCGCCACAATCGCAAAAAAGCCCAATAAAAATGATAAAACAAAAAATAATATAACAATGCCTAAAATAATAAGAACTATTTTAAACAAAAAATTCACCACATTTCATAATTTAATATTTTACAATTTTATCCATATTTAAAATTCTATTTACTTCAATTATTTTTTGAATCCAATTTTTATCAGGATCGTTAAGTATAGCTTTTATTCTCATCTTTTTAAATTTGTCCATTATTTTTCTTTCTTTAGAACTTGGACGTCTAAAATTTTTCATAATTCACTCCACCATTTCTACCATATCCCCTTGGCTGCGCAGCCACATATTAATACCCTTACCAAATACTTCGGCCGAAATTAAATAGCCATTTTCATTCTGCTGTTCTATTTTTGCCGTTGGTAATCTGTCTAAAACAGCTTCTACTGAAGGGCCTTTGTACCAGAACTTTATTTTTTGCAGTTTACCACCGTACATAAACTGTACGCGCTTACGGAACTCGCCTTCTTCAAACCGATTTTGATACGGTACATTAAAATGCGTATCTGTTACAACATATTCCTTTATGCGGTCAATCCTGTAAATAGTTGGAAACGGGTCATTTTCCACCTCAAATTTTATTTTTTCAAGCTGGTTTTCCTTATCTATAAACCCTACAATCTAAAAATAAAATTCGGAGAACATTATGCCTACAGGCTTGAGTACACGACTTACATCATCACCACTCTGGCGCATGTAGGTTATTTTAATTTCTTTATGTGCTCTTATTGCCGCAGATAAATTCCACATTTTTTCAAGAATTTCTTTTTTGTGCCGTGGTTCTACGTAATGATATTTTTCATTAGCAATCAAATCCGTTACTTGCCGTCTGTTATCCGGAGGCACGCAACAACTTATAAGTTTTTCCAGTATCGGGAATAATTCAGCCTTTGTCAGCGAGCGGCTTTCAAGCAAAACTTTCAGCACGGCAAAAGTTTCTTCGTTGGTTAGTAAATTACGCAGCGGAGGCACAAGACGGTAGGCATTAAGTTTCCTGTCGTAGATAAGTTCCTGCACTACACCGGTAGTTTCGCTTCTGTCAGCAAAAAAAGACCGCAAATCCTCTATGTCACGCTGTATTGAACGCAGTGAACAGTTATATTTTACTGCTTCGCGCGCTTTATACAATGGCTTGCCTTCAGCAAGCTGCGCATACATAGCAAGCAGGCGGTCTTTAGCTATTTTTAAGTCTTTTTGTTCCGTAGTCATAATAATTACCTTCCGCAGACAGTTTTATATATTATATATTACAAAACTATCTGGCCAGCATTGTGGCTATGTGTAATTTATTTTAATCAAAAACCGCTTTAATTTTAAAGCAGAAGTGCAGATTTTATATAATTCTATAAATTACAGCAAATTACCTTCTTTAAACATAATTAAATATTTTCGCTGCTGCTTAAAAGTAAATTTACATCTATATCAAGCCCTACGGCAATCGAAAGCAGAGTTTCGAGCGAATAGCTTTTACCGTTATTGCCTCGTTCTATCTGTCCTAAATATGTTGTACTGATACCGATTTTACCTGCAAGCTGCCCCTGAGTATAGCCGCGCATTTTTCTGTAATATGCAATTTTCAAACCTATCATTTTATATCGCATTGCAAACACGGCTATCCTCACACTCCCTATATTTTATTTTCTCATATTTTTAATTTTTTATTTTGCACTTATAGACTGTATTTTTAGGTATATAGTTTGTGTTGGAGTTTCGTTAAGTTAAACAAAAGGCAGCCTGCTGTGAAGCTGCCTATAAATAAAGTTATTCAGTTTTTCCAGTCCGGCGCTTCACGTACGTTTACTTTGTAAAGTTTGCCATCATCAAAGCCAAAGCTGTATATCTGCCCGTTGGGCATTAAGTAATTAAGCCAATCGGGCTGCGCCAAAAGTTGGTAGTAAGGCTGCATTTTTTGTGCAACAGTATTCATACTGTCACCAATTTTAATACCGTTGCTTAAACTGCCTGTAAAACTTTCAATTACACTTACACTATCCTGCACCTGGTAATTAAAATACGGCATAAAATCAACAACTACACCGTTGGCAAACACGTTGGTAATATGAATTGTGCCCTCGCCTTTTTGTAATTGAAGCGGTGCTTTGTTGTAAAATTCATCTTCTGTAGAGTTAAAGTTTAAACCGTCAAAATTAAGGTTTGGCGTTGCATTTTTATAATGCTTTTTGATGATACCGAGGTTTTCGTGCATTGTTTTTAAATCCTGCTGCACCCGGTCTAACGGTTTGTATACGTCTTTCAGCGCGTTATTTTTCCACAGCAATTCTTTAAATTGCGGGTGTATCAGCAAATATTCCGGCACGTCCTGCTCTCTGCCGTTTTTCCATGTTAAGGTGGTTGTGCCTATTTGCAGCACGTCGCCGTTGTAGGCATAGCCAGGCAGCTCGCTGCCATCGGCGCCATTGGGCAGATATAAAACGCCAAGGCAGTTTCTAAAGTTAGGAAAGGTTTCAAAAAATAGCCGCTGCGTTCCGTACAGCACATAGCCACCGTCGAGAGGCTGGTCTACCCAGGCGTAAATGCTTTTAACTTCGCGCGGGTTTAAATTATCGGCGTTAATGCCTTTGTTGGCAGGCAGGTAATCTTCAATATCCGCTTTGGTTTCATTAACCATTTTTTCTAATGTTGACTGTACATAGGCGTATTTTACCAGCGCTATAAACGGCGACATATATTCATCCCTGCCGCCTGCTTCAATGTGCAGATTAGCGTTTTTATCGTTGTTTACGGCTTCGTACAGCGTTTGTAAAAATTGCCTGTTATCGTTGCCGTCCACTTCTTTTAATGTAATTTCAAAAGCTGCGTCGGCAATATTATAAGCAACCTGCGGTTTATCTGCGTTGGGCGCGTTGCGGTAAAGTTCAAAAACAGGAGCCATGTTGCCTGTTTTAATGGCTTCGGCAACTATTTTTTCGGTATCGTCGTGCATAAACCAATAAACTGCTCCGCCTATTGCCGCCACAATCATGGCAACTACTGCTATTAAAGAAATTGGCGATGTTTTTGGCGTTTTATCTTCCGGCTCGGCCTTGCCGTTATCAGCGCTATCGCCGCCTGGCAAGCTGTTTTGATTTGCGTCAGCCTGCGCTGCCCATTCGCCAAATTCATAACGGCAGTGCGGGCAAAACTTGCTGCCGTAATCAACTAATCCGCCGCAGTTAGGGCAGATATATTTTTGTTCGTCCATGTTTTAACACCCCATTATCAATATTTGCCTGCAAGCGGGTCCGGTCCGTATTTATTGGGGCCGGTTGTACCTTTGGCAAACCAAAAATAAAATATTGGTAAAATTAAAAGTTCGCTTAAAACAAACCAGCCGGATTTATTTAAATCATGCCAGCGCCTAATCGAAATACAGATACTTGAATACAAAAGCACTAAAGCTCCTACCAAAGAAATAATAATACCGATAATATTTAATTCAAGAGCAAATTCAGCTATAAACCATTCCAAAATCCGACAGCAAATTCCATTAACAACCATTCGTTCAAATGCAGCTTTTCTGTTTAAACGCCCTTCACAGGAAAAATACATTTCCTTTAAGCTTTCTTCTTTGCTATTAACTGCGCCATAATTAGTTTGCGGTTCTATATTTGGTTGCACAGCAGGTGCACCCCAATTTCCCAAAGCATTGCCGCAGTGCGGGCAAAACCTTGTTTCATAGTCAATTAACCCGTTACAGTTTGGGCATACATATTTTTGTTCAGCCATAATAAACAACTCCTTAAATTATAAAATCATTTATTCCCGGATAAAAAAGTTTTAAAAGCAAATACAATCATTGCTAATGGTATTGTAAACATACCTAAAAAAGCAGCTAAAACAATTTCCCTAATGATATAATAGCCTGTATTAAAATAAATTACCCCAACTTGTCCAAGCAGAGTTCGCCTTAAATACTGATTGGCATTATACCCCAGTAAAATATACAAAATTATTAACAAACCATCCATCTTAACATTCCTCCTATAATAAAATTTTATATTATGTATTTAAAACTATTGTTTAACTTTACACAACACTATCGCTAATCAGTGCCGCTGCGTCAATTTCCAGCTTTTCTGCAATCAGTAAAAGCACCTGTAAACTTGGCATTTGTTTACCGCATTCTATTTTGCTTAAATACTGCGAGGTTATGCCTACTTTTCCTGCAAGTTCTGTTTGCCCAATCTTTTTAAGCTGCCTGTAAAATTTTATTTTGGCGCCGATTTTAATGTACCGCTCACGTTCATCGCCCATTTAATCACCAACCTGTCGCTATATAAATAATTATGACATTTATATAAAAATGCTTCTTGCACTTATGGTTTTAAATTTAGCTTTAATAGTTTATGCAAAGGCGCCTGCAATTTTATTTTTAGTACTTTACAGTTCTTATTTTAAACTAAATTAAATTTTAATCGGTGTCCCATCAGGACACAAAAATAGCGCAGACCGCAAATCTGCGCTAAAAATTTTAGTTTATTTTTATATTGTAGTTCTTCGTTATAGGTGTTATATTATCGCCGCTTACTGTAACTTCAACTGCCGGCTCACTGCCTGTTTGATAATAATCAGCTATTGCTCCTGTCAGCGGAAACTCAAAATAATCACCGGCAGGTATTGTACCTGCAAGCAAAATTGTTACTTCATCGGCATAGCCTGCAGTATTTTTTGTAAGCTGCCAGTTAAGCGTTCTGCCTCCCCACGCTTTTGCTGTAAAATTATTTCCGGCTGCACAAATACCGGTAAACTTTATTTTTACTGTCGGGTTTTCCATTACCAGTCCGCTGTTATTTTGCACTGTAAAAACAGGATATTTTTCCGGCCGCAATAACATTAGTCCTTGCTGCACACCTTGTTTGCGTGCCGTTTCGTTAAGCGGATTTGTATTTACCGCAAACACTAAATTATTGGCGTTCAGCGTTATGTTGTTTGCTGCTGCGCTTTGACTTTTTTCTTGTGGCAAAGCAGTTTTCGGCTTTTGCACCGGCTGCTCAATCTCTGTTTTTTGTTCGCTTGGTTTTTCCTGCGGCATATCTTTAGGTTGTACTTTTTCTTCAGCCTTTTGTTCTGCGCCGGGCGATATATCTTCTTGTTGCACATGCCTGTTAAACAAAAAATATACTCCGCTGCACGCAATAATCATTGCTAAAATTATGAAAATAAATTTTTTTTTGCCGCTGTTACTTTTAAGCAGCAGCTTTCTTAATTCTGCGGCAGAAGCTATGCGTTTTTGCGGGTCGAAGGCAGTACAGCCTGCAATTATTTTACAAAGCTTTGCATTATGAGAACTTCCGCAAAGAATTTCCAGAGTTTTTCCCAAAGCATAAATATCACTGCGTGCGTCCGTCGTTGTAAAACCATATTGTTCCGGAGGAGCAAAACCAGGCGTGCCTAAAATAACAGTATCATGTTCTTTAGTGCTGCCTTCAGCTTTTGCAGCCCCAAAATCAATCAGCCAAACGCTGCTGCCCTGCACAATTATGTTGCCAGGTTTAATATCGCGGTGCAATATGCCATGTCCGTGAAGTACAATCAGCGCCTCGCAAATCTGCAAAGCAATATTACGAACCTGCTCTGCTGTAAATTTTTGGCCTTGTTCAAGCTCTGCCGCTAAAGTTTCACCACTGATAAATTCTTCTATTACATAAGTTTTGCCATATGCTTCCGAATAATAATAAATTTCAGGTATATGCGCGCATTTTATCTGCGCCAGCTTTTTATGCGGCAAACCGGTACGTGCAATAATTTTGCGGATATAAACGGCACCCGTAGTGTCTGCCACCAGTTCTGTCCGGCCATTTGCATTTTCTTTCACTACCGATATTCTTTTAAAATTAGTTTCAATAAATTCAGCTGTAATACTCATTTTACTCCGACCATGAATTTGTTGTATAATATTATAGCATAGAATTTTTCAGAGGTGTATTATGGAAAAATCAACCGAAGATTTACAGTCTGAACTTACGCAGGCACAATCATATGATGAATTTTACAATAAAAATACATCCGAAATTAAGTTCCCGTCAGCTGTTGATTATTTAAATTATTTGCTTGATTTAAAGGGCATAACAAATAAAGCTGATTTTGTAAAAAAGACAAACCTTGAAAGAACTTATGTCTATCATATTTTAAATGGAAACAAAAATCCGGGGCGCGACAAACTTATTATTTTGGCACTTGCCGCTCAAGCCAATATTACCGAAACGCAAAACTTACTAAAATACGCCGGCGAACGGCCGCTTTATGTACGTGACAGACGCGACGGACTTATTTTTTACGCTATTGAACACGGCAAAGATTTAGATGCTGTAAACATTTTACTTGATGAAAACAATTTGGAAATATTGAAATGATAAAGAAAACGCGTTCTCAAAACCTTAGAGTTTTAAGAATGCGTTTTTAATTTGTAAAAATATAGTGTTAATTATTTAAAATTTTACAATAGATATTTTACAATAAATTTAACAGTTTTTATTAATTGCCTTATAAAAACAATCCACCATCACTAATTCGGCAGCTTTTCATTTTCCGTTCTGTTACAACATCCTGCGGCAATAAACTGCCAAACAGCAACGGGCTTGTTTTATCGTGCGCGGCACAATTTATTTTTACCATACCTGCATTATAATTGGCATAACAATACAGGCAGCCGCCGGGGCAGGTATTGTAAGCTCCTATATCTATGCTGGCGTCGCAACAGCACTCCGGCCGCTGATTTTTATCTTTGCCTGCTTTCAGTTTAAAACCGCCGATATTTTCAATTAAGTCCTTATCTATACATGCCGATGCCGTAATGCCAAGCTCCGTAAAATCTGCCGTTTCGGCGCAAGTTTGCAGTTTTAAGCCGTATTTATCAGCAATTTTGGCAAGGCGTGCGGCAAAAGCATAAATTTCCTCGCTGCTGTAATTAACGGCACTCAGTTTTTGCGCGTTGCGTTTTGTATTGCGGTACTCATCCATAAAGCTGATAACACAGCGTTCCGTGCTGCCGCTTAACTCTGCCGCCAACGCTTCAAAGCACTCTAAATGATATTCCATGCTGTACCTGCTGCTGAAAAATATAGGGTCATACCGCCATATAACACGCTGTCTGCCTGTTTTCGCTGCCAACTCTTTAAATACAGGCAGCAAAACCTGCTTTTTATCGGGCAGTCCCGGTTCTATGTCTTTTCCGTAGCCGGTTAAAGTAAACTGAAAATAATACGGATACTCCGCCAGTTCATCAAGGCGCTTCATCAGCGGCAGCGGATTTTTCGTCCAAAATACAAAAGCATCCACCACTTCCGGCAATAAAGCAACTTTACTTACACTATGCACATTCATGGGGTTGCGCACCAGCACATAACCGGCACGCAGGCGGTTATAAAACCACTCTGCATAAAATGCTGGTATGTCTGTTCTGCGGCTTACGCTGATAATCATGCTGCATTAAATGTGTTTAACCGAATTAAAAATTTCTTTATTGGCTTCAACGGCACTGCTGCCGCCAACAACGCAAATATAGTTGTCGCTCAATGTATCACGCACAACCTGAGCAAGGCTGCGTAAATCATCATTAGTTAAATTAAGTATTTCATCGCGTGTTTTCTGGCGCATTTCCTGCGGCACACCTTTAATATGGGCAAGCGCCGTCTGCGAAAGGCGCATGGAATTTGTTAAAGGCACGTCTGCCGCACTTATGGTACCGATAATATACTTGGTAAGCTCACGTTCAGGCAAATCAAGCTGTTCCAGCCAGCCCGGCAAACCGCGGTAGGCCTCCAGCGATTCTGCGAGTTTCGGGTCGCGGTAAGAGGCAAAATACATGCTGCCGTTGCGGTCAAACACGGCAGATGCACCGTAAGCGCCGCCCCGAATACGTATCTTGGTCCATAAATATTCATAGCGCAAAATCGTTTCCAAAACTTTCATCGAACCGGTAAATTTATGGCCCGCTTTGCGGAAATCGCCGCCGGCTGCAACATACTGAACTTTACCCGGCGTCATAATACCTTCGTTAAGCCCAGGTGCGGCAAGCGGTTTTACGGCACTGCCTGCTGCTTCAGACTGCGGCAGCAAAGCTACAAATTCTTTTGCCATTGCCAAAACCTGCGCTTTGTCTTCTTCTTCGCAGCTGTAAGCAAGCAGATATTTGCTGTTTTCAAAAAATACTCCTAAAAGGCTGCTTAATTTTTGCAGGGTTTCACCGGCACGTTTATCAAAATGCTCGGTTAAATCTTTTAAAAATTCATAGTAGGAATAATAATCCTGCTCATTAACCCTTGCCGCCGGAGAATAATACGAATTTAAGCGTGCGCATGCCACAGTCTGCCCACGGCTGAAGAAGTTGCTGTCCCAGTCGCTTTTAACTTCCGCCAGTACTTCGCGCAGGCGCTTAACGCTGTCAAAGCGGCTTTCAAGCGCAATGGCACGCAGAATATCAAACATATGGGTTAAATTATGTACAAGCGCTTTGGCGGTAACCGTAAATTTAACGGTGTAGTCATTTACGCTTTCTGCCGCGGAATAAGCGTGTACCTGAAAGGTTACGCCGCCGGTATATTTAATTCCCAGCGTGGAAAGCTGCTGATAAGTATATTTGCCGGCGTCAACCTTGCCCAGCATATCGCTCAGCAGGTAACAATAAGGCAGCAGGCTGCCGTCAATACCGCTCATATCAAAATACCAGTTTAAATAAGCTATTTTGTTTGTAAAGGCAGGCACATACAAAAATTCATTGCTGCCCTCTGTTGTAAGTTCACCGTCAAGTTTTTCCGCTTCGCGGCGTATATCACTTCTTTCAAGCAGTGGTATGCTTGAAAGAGCCTCCTGGCTATCTGGCGCTGCCTGGCGTTCATGCAGAATGCGGCAATGCTCAACGGCTTCTTCAATTTCTTTTTCACTCATGCCGGCTTTTATCTGCTGCATTTTTTCTGCAAGTTCTGCCTGCTCTGCTTCTTCCATGCCTTTTTTAGGCATCAGCGTAAGCAAAACCTTGTGGGTATTATCAAGCAGATAATTTTCAATTAACTGTTCATAATAATTTGTTTTTATGCCTTCGCGCAGCTCTGCCAACAGTTTATTATAACGCAGTCCGTCTAAAGGGTCACCATCATAAAGCCAGGTATCCATAACGCCAATGCCGTAAATAAGCCCTTTAGGATAAGCACCGAAATCTGCCTCACGCAGTTTAAATTCCAGCATGTTAAGGCAGGCTTCCAAAAGTTCTTTATCAAGGCCCTCAATGGTAAGCTTTTGCAGGGTGCGGTAAACAATGCTAATAAATTCATCACGTTTATCTTCTTCCGAACCGGAAACTTTAACCGCAAAAACGGGCTGGCGCAAACTGCCGGTATATTGCCCGTAAGCATCCGTGCAAATGCCGCTTTCCAGCAGAGCAAGTCGCAGCGGCGCACTGTTGCCCTCCAAAAGTACCGTTTCCAAAAGGCGCAGTGCCAGCGAAGTTTTAGCGTCGCGCGCATCGCCGCACACAATATCAAGTTCATGGTAGGTTTTGGCTGCCAGGTCTTCATCTGCCCCGGCAGGATAAAAGGCTTTTACCTCTTTTGTTTTGGCAAACGGCTGCTGTAAGGGAATGGCTGAATTAACGCTGCCGCTTTTTTCAAAAGCCGATAAATACTCACCGTCAAGATATTCCAGCATTTTTTCAATATCCATATCGCCGTACAGATAAATAAAGGAGTTTTCCGGGCTGTAATAGGTGCGGTGGAAGTTTTCAAACGCTTCCTGCGTCAGCTGCGGTATTGCTGCCGGATAGCCGCCGGATTCATAACGGTACGGGCTGTCCGGAAACAAAGCACGCATAACTTCGTTTTCTGCAATGGCGTCCGCCGAAGAATATACGCCCTTCATTTCGTTGTAAACAACGCCATTATACGCAAGCTCGCCTTCTTTACCGGCAATTTCGTAATGCCAGCCTTCCTGCATAAGCGTATAGGGGTTTTCATAAATCAGCGGATAAAATACCGCGTCCAAATATACATCCATTAAATTTTTAAAATCTTTATCATTGCGGCTGGCAACCGGATACATTGTTTTATCCGGATATGTCATTGCGTTTAAAAACGTATTCATGGAGCCTTTAACAAGTTCTACAAAGGGCTCTTTTAAATGGTATTTGCGCGAACCGCACAGCGAAGAATGTTCCAGAATATGCGGCACGCCGGTATCATCATAAGGCGGCGTGCGGAAACTGATGGAAAATACTTTGTTATCATCGCTGTTGCCAAGGTATAAAAGCCTTGCTCCGCTTTTTTCATGTTCCATTAAATATGCTTCGCTCTGTACTTCTTCAACGTATTCAGCATGCTTTACAATAAAGCCGCTGTAAACTTTATTAACTTCAAGTTTCATAAATTTACCTCCAATTTGCAACACTATTTTTATTTTATCACATCTTTACAATGCAGACGAAAAATCTTAATGCCAACTTGCAAAAATTTTGCAAATTTTATATAATGGCATCATAACAAATCAATTTAATATATTATTGATGTCATAAATAAAGGAGTTGTTATTATGGAACCGGCGCGTTTCAGCCTGCGCATTCACCCAGTTATAATGAAAAAAATGAAAGTAATTGCCGAAAATAACGGCCGCAGCGTCAACAAGGAAATTGAGCAGATTTTAAAATGGGTTGTTGACGACTACGAAAACCAAAAAGGCAAAATTAAAATTGACGATTAAAACAAGCAGTTACAAAAATACGCAGAAACCAGTTAAGGCTTCTGCGTATTTTTTAATCCATTTTTAAAATTGCCATAAAGGCTTCCTGCGGCAGTTCCACGCTGCCAACCTGCTTCATGCGTTTTTTGCCCTCTTTTTGTTTTTCCAAAAGTTTGCGTTTACGGCTTATATCGCCGCCATAGCATTTTGCCAAAACGTCCTTGCGCAAAGCACGCACATTTTCGCGGGCAATAATTTTGTTGCCGATAGCAGCCTGCACAGGTATTTCAAACATCTGGCGCGGAATTAAACTGCGCAGCTTTTCAACAAGCTGCCTGCCGCGCACCGTGGCTTTTTCACGGTGTACAATAGCACTCAAGGCATCAACAGGGTCACCGTTCAGCAAAATATCAACCTTCACCAAATCAGAAGCACGGTAACCGGCAAGTTCATAATCAAGCGAAGCATATCCGCGCGTTGCCGATTTCAAGCGGTCAAAATAGTCAAAAATAATTTCACTCAGCGGCAGCGCATAATGAATCATAACACGGGTTTCATCAAGGTATGTCATGTTTTCGTATTCGCCGCGTTTTTCCTGCGACAATTCCATAACTGCGCCTACATAATCTTTCGGCACAATAATGGTAGCATTTACATAAGGTTCTTCAACATGGTCTATAACCGTCGGGTCGGGGAAGTTAGACGGGTTGTCAACCAGCTCCACATCGCCGTTGGTGCGGAACACTTCATAAATTACGTTAGGTGCCGTAGTAATAAGTGCTAAATTATATTCGCGCTCCAAACGCTCTTTAATAACATCCATATGCAAAAGGCCCAAAAAGCCGCAGCGGAAGCCAAAGCCCAAAGCAACGGAAGTTTCCGGCTCAAACACCAGCGAAGCATCGTTAAGCTGTAATTTTTCCAGCGCATCGCGAAGATTGTCGTAATCGGAATTTTCTACCGGATAGAGGCCGCAGTAAACCATCGGCGTGGCCTTGCGGTAACCGGGCAGAGCTTCATCTGCGGAATTGCTGGCGTCGGTAATGGTATCGCCAACGCGCGCATCCTTAACGTTTTTAATAGCGGCTGCCAAAAAGCCTACCTGCCCGGCATCAAGCTCATCAACAATTACCGGGTTAGGCTTAAACACGCCGACTTCCGTTACTTCAAATTCCGCTCCGGTTGCCATCATGCGTATTTTCATGCCTTTTCTTACGCGGCCGTCTATTACGCGGAAATAAAGCACAACACCTTTATAAGCATCAAATTTGGAATCAAACACCAGTGCTTTTAACGGTTTTTGCGCGTCGCCTTTGGGAGCCGGAATCTTTGCTACAATCGCTTCCAAAACATCTTCTATGCCAATGCCGGTTTTAGCGCTTGTAAGCACGGCTTCGGATGCGTCAATGCCGATAACATCTTCAATTTCATGCTTTACACGTTCAGGGTCTGCACTCGGCAGGTCAATTTTATTAATAACGGGAATAATTTCCAAATCATTATCCAAAGCCAGGTAAACATTGGCAAGAGTCTGCGCCTCAATGCCCTGTGTAGCATCAATAACCAGCAGTGCGCCTTCGCAGGCAGTCAGCGCGCGCGATACTTCATAAGTAAAATCGACATGACCCGGAGTATCAATAAAATTAAGCATATACTCCTGCCCGTCGCGTGCCGTATAAATACTGCGCACAGCCTGCGCTTTAATGGTAATGCCGCGTTCACGCTCCAAATCCATGGAATCAAGAATTTGTTCTTCCATTTCGCGCTTGGTTAATGTGCCGGTATATTCAATCAAACGGTCGGCCAGAGTAGATTTACCATGGTCGATATGTGCAATAATAGAAAAATTGCGTATATGTTGCTGATCCATTGCATTCTCCTTATAAAAAACTTATCTGACTTATTATTATATCATTTATAGCGCAGTACCTGCAAGTACATGAACTTTTCGCCGGGCTGTAAAAAATATTGCTGCCGCAAGATTTATAATAAAAAATCCTTGCGCAGTGCCTTACTTTGTGGTAAAATTACTTGGTAAAGGTAATTGATGGTAGGAGGTGAATTCGTTGCCGAACATTAAATCTTCCATTCGTAGCGTAAAAACTGATGCAGAACGCCGTGCAAAAAATGCACCTGTAAAGGCTGCTATCCGTAACATTGCCCGTAAAGTAGTTGCTTTAACCGAAACCGGTACTCAAGAAGATGCAAAAGCTACTTATGTAACTGCATCCGGTTTAATTGATAAAGCAGCACGTAAAGGTATTATCCACAAAAACGCTGCAAACCGCAGAAAATCCAGACTTGCAAAAAAAGTCAATGCTATGGAGTAATTTCTCCGTATATTAAAGCCTGCAAAAGCTTGCAGGCTTTATTTTTTTACCCTATCCGCGTTTTATAATACTTTCACCAAACTTGTTTTTTAAAAAATCAACGGCCATGTTGCGTTTTTTTATTTTTTCGTTTTCATTAAAATTCAAAACCGGCGCTGCGTCTTCACTTTCCAAATGCGAAATGCTTACGCCAAGCAAGCGCACGCCTTCCGTAAACCTTACCTGCTGCATAAGTTTTAGTGCCAGCGCATAAATTTCTTCGTCATATGCTACCGGCAGTTCTGATGTTATGCTGCGGGTAATTGTTTTAAAAGAGCTGAATTTAACTTTTAAAGTTACCGTATACCCGATTAATTTGCGTTTTCTTAACCGCCAGCCGGTTTCTCCGCATAAATCGCGTACAGCCTTTTTCAAATCTGCTTCTTCATATAAATCTTTATCATAAGTATGTTCTTTGCCTATCGACTTGGCTTCTGTTTCGTTTACAACCGGCCTGTTATCTATGCCGCACGCCAGGTTATGTACAGACTGTGCATTAATGCCGAATACTTTTTGCAGAATACTTATATCGGCAGCGGCGATTTTGCCGATTGTATCAATGCCGTACTGCAAAAGCATTGCTTCTGCCGATTTGCCAATGCCAAAAATTTTACGCACCGGCATAGGCGCAATAAAGGCAGCCGCTGTTTCATGTTTTATTAATACCAATCCGTCCGGTTTTTCCAAATCGGAGGCAAGTTTTGCCAAAAATTTATTGGGTGCAATGCCAACGGAAGCAGGCAAGCCTGTTTGCTCGTAAATTTTGTTTTTTACAGCTTTGCCCAATGCCACAACATCAGGGTACAAACCTTCCATACCGGTTACATCCAAAAATGCCTCATCAACAGAAAGCTGCTCCACCAACGGCGAAAAGCTGCGGAAAATTTCCATTATCCCGTCAGAAATTTCTTTATAACGGCGCATTCTCCCCTGAATGTAAATGCCCTGCGGGCACAGGCGCTTGGCCATATGCATCGGCATGGCAGAATGCACGCCAAACTTACGCGCCTCGTAAGAGCATGTAGAAACTACGCCTCTGCCGCTTAAACCGCCTACAATTACCGGCAGCCCCTTCAGGCTCGGATTATCAAGTTGTTCTACCGATGCAAAAAAAGCATCCATATCGACATGCATTATCCAGCGCAGCATTTTATCACTCCAACAGTTTTATATAAATATAATAACACATATGTTCGCTTTTTGCCATATTTTTAGCAGTATAAGCACCGTTACATAAAAAAACAGCATCTCTGTCTCAACTGACAGAAATGCTGCTTTTTTATATTAGTTTAATGAAAATACTACTTGTACACGTGCGTTTAATTTAATCTTGCCGGGAGAAAGTTTAGTTGCCACACCATCTTCAGCAAGGTTAGTAGTGCTTCTTAATTTATTGGCGCCATAGGCAACAATAGTACCGCCGTCGAAACTGTTAATATCTGCGCTGAGCATATTGCCAAGTGTGCGGCTGCCTGCATTTGCTACAACAGCAGCCTTGTCGCGGGCATTTTCAACAGCCGTTGCAAGCAGCTGGCGCTGAATAATATTTTGCGTACTTAACGCATAAGTTATATTGCTGATATTTGTTGCCCCGGCTTCGACCACGTTATCGATAACCTGAGAAAGTTTATCCAAATCTTTAACCGTTACTTTTATGGAAGAATCAAGAACGTATTTATCGGCAGTGCGCACGCCGTTGCGGTCTACCTTATATTCCTGATAAAGATAATAGCTTGTGTTTTGCAAATCATTATCGGTAATGGCAAGCCCCAAAAGCGCTCTGCGGATTTGCGAAGCTATTTGTGCTTCCTGTGTTCTGGCAGTTTCCGCATCATCTGCCCGTACGTTAATGCCAACATCAATATAAGCCATATCCGGCGCAACTTCCTGTTCTGCCATGCCGCTTACGGCAATGGTATTAGGCTCTGCGGCCGCAGCCAGATTTGTACCGGCTACGCTAAATACCAGTAGCGCTGCTGCAAGTACCGATGTAAATTTTTTCATATTAACACCTCCATTATTTGCTTACATTATAGAAGCCAAATATGTTTTAATTGTGTTATTTTACATCTAAATTTACTTTTCCCAATACTTTTGCTGCTTCGCTGTCATCGCTGACATTCTTTTGTGGGCTGGCAGCAGCATATTTTTTCAAAAGCATATTAACAATGTTATAATCTACCATGCTGCCCGGGCCATCCATGCACCCTCTGTCACAAGCCATGCCTTCAAAATATTCACAGTCCAATTTGCCGTCTTCAAGCTGCTTAACTTCGGTTAAACAACGTTCAAGCCCGCTGGCATAATGAGTTTTTAAGTTTTTGCCTTCATCGCCAAGAGCATTAACAACTGCACTTTTTACGCCGCAGGTAACCGGGAAAGAAATACCGTAAAGCGATGCTTCCGAATTAAACTCATCCACCTGCATTTTATCAGCTTCAATATCTGCACCGGCAAGCAGGCAGGACATTTCTTCAAAAGTCATGGCATAATCAATGGCATCCAAATTTGCATACGCTTCTGCTTTTTTAGCTATGCAGGGTCCAATAAATACCGTTACAGCCTCCGGATTAAGTTCTTTTACATAGCGCCCGCAAGCAACCATAGGTGAAACAGTCTGCGAAATTTTACTTTCTGCGGCAGGAACATGTTTTTTAATCATATTTACAAAAGAAGGGCAGCAGGAACTTGTCATATATTTTTGCTCCGATGGAACTTTTTCCATAAGTTCCTTTGCTTCGCGGCAAGCTGTTAAATCGGCACCAATGGCAACTTCCTTAACGGCAGTAAAACCGGCTTTCATTAAAGCTGCCACTACCTGCGCAGGAGTAACCTTTAAGCCAAGCTGACCTAGAAAAGAGGGTGCCAGCAAAGCATAAACCTGTTTGCCTGCTTTAATTTCCTTTATAACCTGCACGATAGCACTGCGCTCATCAATAGCGCCAAACGGGCAGGCGCTGCGGCAGGCTCCGCACTGTACACATTTGTTAAAATCTATTTTGGCCTTTCTATCTGCCCCTGCAGTAATTGCACCTAACACGCAAGAACGTTCGCACGGACGGCTTACTTCAATAATAGCGCCAAACGGGCAGGCTTTCTTACAAATACCACATTCAACACATTTGGTTTTGTCTATATACGCTCTGTTTTGGTAAATGGAAATCGCCTTGCGCGGACATTTATTAATACATTTATGTGCTACACAATGGCGGCAGGCATCAGTAACTAAAAATTTATCAATAGGGCACTGGTCACAAGCTTCAGGCAAAACATCAATAACAGGCAGAGTCCTGTCCAAAGGTTCAGCCAAAGCCTTTTTGCTGGCATCGACAATATTTATGCCTGTTTGCAGGCCTAAAGCCATATCAATACGGTTTTTTAAAACGGCTCGTTCTTTATGCACGCAGCAACGGACACGCGGCGTATCTTCGGTAACCGTGTTATATAAAATGTCATAAACGTGTTCAGGTAAATTTCCGCTCCACGTAAATTTAGCAATGCCGGTTAAAACTGCTCTCCTGAATTTGGTTACTTCTGTTAATTCCATGTTCAGCACCTCAACGATAAAGTAATCTACCATAATTGTAATTGAAAGGCGGCATAAAGGCAAATAAAATATCGTGAGGAAGGCGGAAAATAATTTCAATAAAAGATAAAAATGGAAAAAAATAAAACGCCTTAAGAAAGCAAAAAAGGCAATGCTTAGTGCATTGCCTATTCTATATTAGATAAAAAAGAAGCATACCAGTAGGTATGCCTTATTTGTTTTCAACCGGCAGCTATCTATCCTCCCGGGCCGCTTCCAGCCAAGTACTTTCGACGTATAAGGGCTTAACTTCTGTGTTCGGGATGGGAACAGGTGGACCCCCTTAGCCATTACCACCGGATATATTAATTTCCTGAGGTGAACCCTCAAAGCTATATAGAAGAAACTTACGAAGTCAAGCCCTCGACATATTAGTACCGGTCAGCTCAATACATTGCTGCACTTACACTCCCGGCCTATCTACCTCATCTTCTTTAAGGTGTCTTACCAGATTACTCTGTGAGAGATCTCATCTTAAGGATGGCTTCACGCTTAGATGCTTTCAGCGTTTATCCAGTCCGGACGTAGCTACCCAGCTGTACTCCTGGCGGAATAACTGGTACACCAGCGGTCCGTCCACTCCGGTCCTCTCGTACTAGGAGCAGACCCCTTCAAATCTCTTGCGCCCGCGATGGATAGGGACCGAACTGTCTCACGACGT